>Ga0209208_10000032_pt1 | contig 134332 bp, 155 predicted proteins | sample S1TSphfallax_3_FD_187694 | JGI IMG/M metagenome (GOLD analysis project Ga0209208, IMG submission 187694) | Host-associated microbial communities from peat moss isolated from Minnesota, USA - S1T2_Fd - Sphagnum fallax MG (SPAdes) (version 2) | ecosystem: Host-associated > Plants > Peat moss >... | reverse complement strand
TATGGTTGTCGGTGTGGATTTTTTACTGCTAGCGATCGCACCTTAGAGAGAATTGGGGCAGAGAAATTATTAAACCCCCCAGATCCTACGACTATTGCCGAGAAAGGATTCCAGAGGGCGGCGGGTTCTGTCCCAGATGAGGAGAAGCAAGAAATTATTCAGAATACGTGCGATCAGTTGTCTCCGGAGATTGCAGCACAGGTAAGGAAGCAGCTTCAGTCTTAAACGCAAATTGCTCCCATGCGTCAAAATCAGATCTACCAAAAGCAACTATTATTCTTTGAGATGGAAATACTTTTTCAAATACTCCTCCCGTCACGGTAACACCTGTCATATTATGTACCGCCATCTGGCTATATTCATCATCCCAAACAATTGATGCGGTGCGATCGTCACATATTATAACTTCTCTAATTTTAGGGTAATCATTTTTTGTAATTACCCATTTTGCATTTTCGTAATCTGCATCAAAAAAGTCATCGTAAACATTAGCACAATAACAAGAATGATGCCCCGTCCTTGCTTCAAATCCTTGCTGTTTAAGTTTAGCAATACAATTTCCTAAGATTAAATTCAATCCAAAAACATCAGTAAATTTCAATCGTCTAGCTCCTTAGTATTGATGGTTAGTTGAGACTCAATTGAGAGGCGATCGCTATTGATGCCCATATAAAACTCCATTATTTGTTCTAATTGTGGGTGTCAAGGTATAACTGCCATCGCAATTTTTTGGTTGCCATTGCTTTAAAGGTGTAAGTGATGTATACCCACACCCGCAGCAACATTTGTATATCACCAACTGATATAGCGAGGAAATGTAAAACTCACCATTTCGTAATTTATTTGAGAACGAGGAGCGATCGCTAAATTCCAGATCCATAAGCGCCATTGTAATCAGCAAAGTCAAAGGTTATATCAAAGGTAACGTTTGGTTGTACCGTCTGGATCGAGGAAAAGACGTTGTAATTGATTAAATAACCATTGGCACTCCCTGCTTGGAAATTGCTACCAGCGCTAGTGAAACTGACCGCAGATCCGCTAGTAGTTGTCAAAGTAAAAGTATTTGTGGTGACATTCGCCACTACATAAAGGGTATTGGCTGATATACCCCCTGGTAGACTACCCCCACTATTGGCAAAAAATACTAGGTTTTGCCCGTTACTGTACCCGTGAGCGTTAAGTGTAACTACTCCGGTACCAGTATTCACACTCCCTACGGTTTGAGAGGAAGTAGCATCACCATTGCCAATTAGTACAGCGGTTTGAAAGGCGATCGCTGTACTAGTGGGTGTAAGTCCTACAGTTACAGCAAGTGTTGCATTTTGGGTGGAGGTGTTGTAGACAAATCCAGTCGATAGCTGGCTACCTACGTTAAACCGAGAATATCCAGGGTTAGCTGATGGCACTAATTCCTTTGTAATAATTGTTGCCATCGTGTCATTTAACCTATCTACACTGGATGCCGTAGTTAGGAGTACATAATGTTCATTTGTTACGGGGAGTACGGTGTAAACACCAAACTGAAGATTTGCTTTATAAGTAATGAACGAATCAAAAAATACAGACATTTGTTACCTCTTTTATGCGTAAGCGGGGAAGCCTAGACCACCTGTGCTGGGTGGATTGAAACTGGTACCAGTAGTAACGCCGGGGGGTATAGCATTAGCGTCAAGGTTGGCGGTAATTACCGTTGAGTTGGAGCCGGTAGCGGGTAGTGTAATTGTTCCTTCGGCAAATACAAAAGTTACTAGGCTCGAGTTACTGGTGATAGTTGTGCCACTGGAGCCAGATGGGGCAGTAATTGTTGCTGTTTGCAGGGAAGGGGAAGCGGGGAAAAGTACACCTGTGTAGTTAGCCATTACTGTGTCCTGATAAAGAAATTCGGTTTAGTTGTGCCTACATAAACTCCTGTGTATATTTGATTGGGGCTAACATTAGTGAGCGTGATTGTGTCTTGAAAATTAAAAGTACCTCCAGCGATACCAAAGCTGGCAGAAACACCCACACCTGAGAAAGGATTACCCATACTCACGGGTTGTCCCAAAACTAAATTAGGTAATAAATCAGGTTCGTTACTATTCATAAAACATCCATATTGATAAGGACATACCCCAGAACTGTTACGAATCAAAAAATCGCAATATACGGAGCCAGCTACACTGGATAAATTATTAAAAGGATTACTGGAAGGAAATAGCCATTGATTGAAATTAAATGGCGCATTTGCGGAACTAACAAAAGCGAATAAATAATTATTCTGATTCCAATCTGAGACAATATAAGTAGGGCGAAATAGCCCGATACAACTATCATTTATGCTCCACCCTGATTGCTGAAGAATGATTCCTAAAAACTCGGCATCACTGATTGAAACTACAGTTATAGCTGAACTTGTAGATGGCAAAGTGGTGATCGAAAGTTGGGCACTTCCGTTAGTTCCTTGATTAGTACTGGAATTCCAACCATCAAATAATTGCCAGTAAATGTAATTATTTGCAGCATTAACCCCTACTACTAACCAAGCGGTCCCCTTGGAATAGCTGGAGGTGTAGACAACTTCGTATACCTTGGAAACAACATTGCCAGAAGTAAAACTATATGGCGGGGGTCCAAGTAAAGCTGTTAACGCATTCCAAATTCCCGCAGTTAAAGCAGCATTATTCCACCCACTAATGATAGTTGAAATAGATAAAGTTGCTGCCATTATGACACCCTAATTCCTATACCAAAAGGAATTGTGTTGTCGGCGGAGGGGACGGAAATTACTAAAAAGCCGTAGGTAGTACTGCCGACTGTGTAATTGACGGTAGACCCCATCACTAAGTTATCACCAGGGATTACTAAGAAATCTGCAAAGCTTCCCACTATGCCAAAAGGTACGCTGCCGCCGCTGGGAGGTGCTAGTGGTAGTCCTCCTAATGTATCTGGTATACCAGTATTGAAGTTTACAAACTGATAAGGACAGACCCCGGAACTGTTGTAGATCAGTAGACTGCAAAGTGTGTTAGTGGCAGATGCTATACCCCAAGGGGGTGTGGGGCTACCACTGTAATTACAATAGCCAAAGCCGTTAGCAAGGCTGTAATAAGCTGTTCCTGCGGTAACAAAACAATATAAATAAGTATTACTGTAATTATTAGTGGACCACCACGGGGGTTGAACAGAGGGGCGGGCAATACCTATGCAGGTATTGTTGCTATTCCATCCGTATTGTTGGAGAAAAACTCCTCTAAATTCGGTGTCGTTGATAATGAAAAAAGTTAATGGTTGGAGAAACGAGCTAAAGCTCGTAGACATTGTCGGACTAGGATTAGTCCCTGACTCACTGGTAGTACTCCAAGAATCGTACATCGTCCAAGCAATGTAAGTTGCAGTACTATTTATTTGTATGAACAAATAGGCAGTATCTTTAGTTGCACTACTAAATTGGTATTTTAGTACTGCATTCATATAATTGTTAGAAGCAGTATAAGTCTGAACCAGGCTAAGTCCTGCTGCCTCCAAGGCAGAAACCAACCCATTTAATATTACCGACTGTGATAAATTCGTAATTGTTTGTGTAGTGTAAGTTGCGACCATTAAGGTACCCTCACGGAATAAGTAATAGTAACTACACCCGCATAGCCAGGGCAGTCAATGGTAACTGGGAATTGCTTACTAGTAGCCCACCCCGCAGATATAGGGGGGATAGGGATAGGTGGAGGGGATGTGTTGGTAAATTCGGCATCAACCAATATCCCATTGTTAAATCCGACCCAAGTGGTAAATGCTCTAGTTAGATCTGCCGCCTGGTAACTGCCAGGGATATAAATCCGCACTCGGCAAGTCTGACTACCAGTAGGTGCAGGTGATACGGAAACCTCAAGGAAATCGACGATAGTCCCTAAAGTCAGGGTGAAGTATTGCCCTGTTTGAGCTAAAAAGCTAAGTGTGGTGGTATTTACGGTAAGATTCTTGCCCAATGACAGGGTACTTACGGTGCTACCGGAGCCATAGCCAGATTTAGTAATAGCGATCGCCCTCCCCACCACCTGAGACGAGGAACCATACCCTCCTTGTACCTGAGCCGTAGATAGAGAGGGGAAAGCTCTACTACCAGAGCCATAGCCAAATTTAAGAGTAGTAGATGCACTAGCTAGAACTTTGCTTGCAGATCCATACCCTCCTTTAGCAAAAATTACAGGCTGAGTACGAACCTGAGAGCCAGATCCATAACCAAGTTGGAGAGTAGTAATGGCTTTGGCAATAATTTTGCTACTAGAGACACCACCACACTTAAGGGTAGATTTAGCAGTAGCAGTAACATTAGAGCCAGAGCCATACCCACCTTGGGCAATGATTCTAGTTATTACCTTGGAGCCAGAGCCATAACCACTATGTACGGAGATACTAGCGTTATAAGTGACCCTACTCCCAGAGCCATAGCCAAACTGTCCTAAATCTTGGTTTTGCTCATCAAAAAAAACAAACGGGACGAACATCTAAAATCCTCCCGCCAAAATTGCTTCGAGCGTTGTGCCATCAAAACTCGCACAACTAATTAAAGTACTAGCCCCATTAGCTGTACCTACCACAGAATTACCACTACCAAATTTAAATATGGCTGTATTCCAGGTGACAACGAAGCCACCGGGGGAAGCTTGAGTAATTTTAATACTGAAACTGCCAGTGGTGACATTAGTGGCGGTGATGGTTGTATTACTTGATAAATTGATTAAAAATAGATTGCCCAGCGCCACATTAATAGTTGTGGTAGTAGTGTTGGCATTGATAGTTTGCACTACATTACCCTGATACCCACTCCACTGCTGGGCTTCCACCAAAGTGGCCACTTGTTCTGTGGTGCCAGTGGGGTCCATAATCTCCAATCTGCCAGTACTGCTATTGGCAAATATTTGTAGTTCCCCAGCAACAGCAGTAATACTACTGGGAGAAGCTTCGGTAAGCGCGATCGCTCCCACCGCCGCCGATATAGATCCAGTTGGTCCGGTAGCCCCGGTAGCTCCAGAAGATCCGATTTGAGCACCAGACGCGATCGCACTCCCAGGAGATGCATTAGAACTTGACCCTAAATTGAGTAAGGTAGCTGTATTTGCTGAAATAGATACACTATTTACTTGATAGTACCCTGCTGATTCAATGAAAACATTCTCACCTGTAACCATCCATTGCACATTAGCGATGGAGACGGTAACAGTTGCATTAATAGCGGGTTGGGTAAAACTGGCAGTGGTGATACTAAAACTTCCTTGAGCAAGGAAGCTACCTAAGAGTGTCCAGACATTCACCCCGGTTTTTTGCCAGAAGTTACCAAAGGTGGGAGAGGTATTAACACTATCAAAATAGTAATCACCTGTTTTACCTAACCCTGTTGGTGGTTGCCCGCTAACTAAGGCATAGTTTGTGCTGTTGTAAAAAGCTGGTAGACTTGCAGCCAATTCAACAATTTGCTCAATAGAACCCCCGACTTCGGGAATACACCCTAAATTTGTACTGTGGCTAATGGTGGTGACGGTGTTGTTGTAGAGATAGGCGATCGCCACTTCATAGTTGCCAGAGGAAAATACTGCGCTGCCAGCGGTGGTGGATGAGGTGAAGCTGACGGGGACAAACAGTCCAAAATTATTGGCTACGGTTGGTAAACTATTGAGGGTCTGGGAGGGTGCGGTAGAGCCGACGGTGACGGTTTCCCCAGTGGTGCCAATAATAGGTGTATCGAATACGTAGATAGTGCCACTACTGGACTTAACGTAAATTTGTACCTGGTTGGCGTTGAGTGTTGCGGTACTCCCCTGAATTTCATCAGGATAGCTACTACTTACGGTAGTGGGGTGGGTGAGGGTGAGGGTAAGGAGTGTAGAGCTAGATAGAGCAATGGTAGAACTACTCCAACTCGTAGGCGTACCGGGTCCGTTTACAGTTCCCACCACACCCCGTAATGCTCCCGTCCCTGTGGGAACACTGGGGGCAACAAATACCGTCCCATTGTTGGTAATAATGACATTTTGGTTTGGGGTATTTGCCTGTAACCCATACACTGCCTGAGCGCCGACATTACGGGATTTGTAGTATTGCACAGAGCAACTACCCGTCGCCGCCATTAAGTTGAGTCCGGTACCACTGGGGAGAAGGCGGAATAATCCCCCACTATTAAAGATGCGATCGCCAAAATCATCCCAACTCGGATCATATTCAGAGTAGTTGAGAGCGAAGTCGGGGTAAATCAGAATTACTGCACCTTGGTAAGCAATATTCCCAATATCAGCGTTGTCAAAAGCGGCTTGTACTTGCAGAATGTAAGCCGAACCCGCCGGTAAATCTTTTTGCAGAAATAAACTGCTAACATCATCCCCTTGGTAAGTTACGGTTGCCCCGGTAGTCATCCCGCTAGTATCTAGAGCGGCCGTTGTCGTATTAACGTACCCCACAAAAGTTACTTGGAGTAGCCCTGGTTTGATGTTGTTGCCATTAATGGTGGCACTGAGAGTAACTTGTTTTCCTTGGGGGATACTTGCACCAGTGTTGTTGGTAATCCAGTAAGTAACAGGGGTAGAATAACTGCCGGAGAGGTTGTAACTAGGGAAAATAATGTTGTTGATATTAGTGATAAGCGATATATCAACATCAGATCCTCCCTCAACTAAGCTATTGCCTGTGTAAGGGTTGAAGGTTTGAGGAGCGACGGGCACCCAAGAACTACTACTGGCAAGCCAAGCCACAATCTGATTAGTAGCTTCCACCAACCTGAGCATCCCATTGACCAAATGACTGGTAGGTAAATTACTAGTTGCGGCAACTGTCCCCCGCAAAACAAAATTCACATCATCGGTGAGAGCGATCGTTCCTGGGAGTGTGGCGAGGGAGCCATCAGTGTTGTAGTTGGGGAAAGTGGCCACCACACACCCACTATTAGGTGTGGCACTAGATCCAAGGGCGATCGCTACCCCAATCCACAGGAAACTACTTGCAGTTCCCCGAATTGCTGATGGTAAAGTAATCTGAATTCCCTGCCCACTGGTAATAGTGAAATTAACCGCAGTGGAAAAGTTAGTTACCCCAGAGCGATTACGACAATAAATCCATAGTGAGTACGTCCCTGCACTTGCACTAGTTGTTGTTGCCCCAGATGTGGTAGTGACAGTGGGCGGTGGTGGAGTAAAAGTAGAGGCGTACTGGGATATTGTCATTAATTTAGGGTGATATGCATATTCCTAAAAGAGTCGCATTAGCTAAATTGGCAGGGGTAATTTGAACTTTTCGAGTACTAGTTCCCGTTAAAGTACAACTATTAGACGTAGATGTATAAGATTGAATGTTAGCGATCGCGTTTATAGGCGAGGTAGTATTGCCTTGGAGCCACTTAAGTAGAGTTTGGGTTACACCACCGATAGTGATATTCTGGTTGCGATCAATCCAGTAGACTTTATTGTTTGCAGTAAAATTGTAATCTGATTCTTTGTATTCGTTTGCACAGTAGTTTAAAGCATTTGTGTTTTGGAAATAGGAACTAATCCAGCTATCCCAAATAGTTCCAGTAGGGGGAATTGTTTGAGGTTGAGTGTATGTTGTCAACGAGTTTCCTGTGCAAGCAAAAACTTGATTTGTAACAGAATAATCTGTTGGATTTGTTCTTTGAACACCCAAGAAACAATCATCATTCGAGACGACAAAACCAGTGAGGGAATAACTTGCACATGATTTGATTGAAGTCAAAAGTCCTGATTCGTATACATATTGAAAAAAGTTGAATGAATCAAAATTCAAAGCTTGATTTAGTTTGCTTCCTTGTTGGATGAAATATTGTGTCTGAAATTGGTTTTGATTGTTGAATGTGACTGTGATTGTTAAGTTTATCGAAAGTGTGCCTGTTATAGTACTATATCCTTCGCCAAATATTAGCCCAGGTGGAAGACAAGAAAACAAGCAAGAAATATTCGAGACTCCAGAATATCCCGGCGAGTCAACTGTAGCACTTGCGGATAAGACATTTGTTGGCGCGATTAATGTTTGAAGTTGTGTACCTGCTTGTAAATCAAAATGTATTTGTTCAGAGGATATGGGAAAATATGCACTTGGATCGAAAGAAAAGCTAACCGATATCGTATCGCCGGGAGATGTATAGAAACTGATACTACCTGGAGCACAATATAAAGTATATCCAGCATCCAATGATGGGTCCTCTGTTTCTTGAACTGTGGTAAATGATATTGTACCTGTATCAGATATTTGGAATGAATTTTCAGTCGTTGTCCAACTTCTTTGATAACTAGAATTCATGCTTGATGAATATTCAGGTCCAAAACCATCGAAAATTCCAGCACCGTCAAGAGAGAAACTGCTTGAACAAGTGAATGATTTCCCATCCGAGCCATAGACAAGACTGTTACTTGAATTCTCTTTATATGAACTGTTACCGGCGGTTTGATCCTGCAACAGTGGCATATATTCAAAATAACCACTGAAGTCTGAATCAAGCGCAACAGTAGCAAATCTGAACGATGGAAAGCCAAAACTTATGCCGTGGTTTAATTCCCACAGTAAAGTAGCTGTCAATTGTGAGATTGCGGGTTGCGATCGCACCTTCCGAGTAATTAAAGTTTTCTCGCTAATTATTTCATTTGGTGTAGCTGACCAAGTGTGCCATACACCATTAACTAGAAAGGCAAAGCAGTAATCGTTGTAATGTACGTTATTGTGGGCGATCGCATTAACACTTCCCCCAGTTTGCGGATTGTTGATATTTACGGTACCGTCAGACATGGGTGAACTTGCAGCTACACCATAGACATAGCTGCTGACGGCTTGTTGTTGAATCAACGTCAATAAATCTTGGGAGATTTGGTCTAGCGATTTACCCATTAGTTACCTGAGTGAAAGAGTTGTGCTGGAGATGACGGTGTTGGTGTATTGAGGTAATCCAAAATTGGGATTACTGGAATCGGTCAAGACACCATTTACAAATTGATAAGTCGGACGCTGGCTAGTAATTAGAGCCAGAAGATCTTGAGCGAGTTGTAGTTCGGTTTTAGCCATTAGAACTGTCTCCGGTTGGGGGCATTAATTAGAACTGTGCCAATAACAGATGCTTGTCCCCCGGTAACTGTCAACTGGGGGTCTGTACTGGAATTTTGCACAGTTGTTGAGCCGTTGGATTGGGCGGTACTGGTGGAAAGTTGGCGATTTCTTGCCAATCCAGTGGTCACATTAAAAGACTCAAGGGTACAAAATGGGGAGGCGATCAGATTATTTGTCCCACTGTATTTAAGTGTCCAGTTTATGGTCATACAGTGCCATTTCCCTATATTGTCGTAGCGATCTACTGCTGTAGTCAATACATCGCCAGATTTCATGGTGGGATAAAAAGAAAATACGGTACATTGTCTTTGATCATCTTGCATACCATTAATAATTAAATCGGTTAAAGCTGCTTCCTGTGCTTGAGCTTGGCTGGTGGCTTGGGTGTATTGTAAGGTGCCCCCAGACGCAACTAGTTTAGATCCGTCTGAGGTTAGGTAATATAAGGTATTGGCAGGGGTATTCCCATAGGTTTGAGCGTTATTTGCATAATTTACCTTCTGCCAATCCTGTTTCATGGTTTGGGCTTCTGGCATTTTCCCTGATACTGTGCGGAAAGATATTTTTTCACCAACATCACTAAATCCTGAGTTGTCGGTGGAAAATTCAGTAATTTTTTCTGAGTAGGTATTGGTATCAATAAAAGTGCGAACCGTGGAGTAAAATGCTTCTCGCCCGGTCATGTATGGGGGTTGAATATTATCAGCACTAGTGTCGGGTTGAGGAGTCCACGCGAATGACGATTCCATTTTGGTTTCTACCAAAACTGACATGGGGGTAACGTAGTTGGGGTCTGGGTAGAGTATGCCGACTAAACCGTTTTGCGTAACTTGAGAATAAACATCAACTTCTTCCTGCAATTCAGTACTCAATTGGCTATACTGCATCCACTGGACAGTAAAGGGTACTGATGATGAACTGGTACCGTACAGAGTATTAGAGGTTTCTAATTTATAGGCAGTTTCTGATTGAAAATTGAGGGTTTGAAATTGGCAATAGGGATATTGAGGATCATCAGGATCAGTACTAATTAAATTGTCATTACTTTCCTTGACAAATCTAAATAATCGCCACCCATTTGTGATAATTTTAGTTAGATATTGCACATTAGATAAAAAATAAGCAGACCCAGAACCACCAGATGATGTGTAATTAACAAACTGGGAAGAATTGGGGTCAATAATTAAGCTAATATAATTGTTTGGATTACTCGGATCTTGAGCGGTAATATTTAAAGCTAAATCGGGGATAGTTTCGTAAATATATTGGGTTTCTTGATGCTCAACCTGCTTCCAGTATGCGGCTGGGTCATCACTAAATAGCAGTCCATCCCCTGCATAGATATCAGAGGCTAAGTAAACAAAATCATAGATTTCAGTGACTTCTTTTTGAGTTGCACCATTAACCGTGGTGGTGGTTTTGCTAACTTTCTTCGGTCCACCAGAGTTATCTGTGCAAGAATCCATTGATTTTAAGACATCACTCCCATCAGGTGGTGAGGTTAAATTTGCATCAGTCTCTACTGTTGTTTGGATCACCGGCTCCTGCATAGTGTAGGGAGGCTGATTGGGTCCAGTGACGGTGGAGGAAGTGGAGGGAGTTTGAGTCCATTGCAACTGAATATTGTTGTAGGCATGATACTCGCGGAAGGTAGTTACGTCGGTAGTAATCTCTTCTCTACCTAAATTCCAAGATGGGGAGGAATCCAGGGGAGTGAGAAATACACCCTTGAGGTAAGTAACATAGCAACCGAGTATTTTAGCATATGATTCTATGGACCCCTGAACATCTACGGTGTAATTGTTGGCAGCATTAGTAGGAATAGTGACACTAGCATTTGGTCCAGAGTAAGTTAATTTAGTCGCCCCCACCAATTGATTAAGCCCGATTGAGGTCGTGCCGTAGGTGATAAGCCCATTAAATACCTGCACCTGTCCATACACAGACAGCATATATTCCACATAGGATTTTAAGGTGATAGTAACGGTGTAAACAGTGAGCCACCCTAAATCACTAACTAATATCCTCTGTGCAGAAACTTCATAATAATCAACTATAAATAGGATGCCATTAACCGTTAACCTAATTAAGCGCATTGTCGGACTTTTGTGGTCATAGGCAGACTCAAAAGCACTAATCTCCCAAGTGGGCACACCCTCATAAGTCAAAGTTCCCGTGGGGAAACCTTGAAAAGTGTCAGTGACACTGACACTGCCATTCGTCATTGGAATGGGCAAATTCAAGGGGTTGGCGATTAAATTACTTTCCGAGAAAGCAGTCCGAATAGTTGCCGGCATGATTAATAGAAGTCAAATCCAGTAAAATAGGTGTTTTGAGTAGTAGAAGCAGGATAATTTGGCATTGAACTTATGGGCAAAAACACATTGACTGTCTGAGTAGGTTGATTCCAGCTAAACTCCGATAATTGAGGATTTTGGTCATCTTGCATAGGATTAAAAGCTACCCCCGCCCAGTCCATCGCATCTACGAATTGAGCCGTAGGGAAATAGAAAGAAGCGATCGCACAATTAGCAGTAGGTAAAGTAATAGATAAACTGCCAGTGACACTTACATCTTGTCCATAGGGTAAGTTATACAAACTAGATCCAAAGACAGTAAGGGTTGTCCCCGACTGGGAAAAATTGCCAACAGAACTACCGGGGGTAAAAGTTAGACCCTCACTCACCACACCTGTCACCGTCAGCCCAGCGGGGAGGGTAAAAGTATAGTTATTGCTAATGGGGTAGGGAGCACTGGCAGTATAGGACAGTTGAAACTCACTAAAAGTAGTTCCAGCGTACAGATTGAGCAGATCATCATCTAACCAGTAATTATTGGGAACTGCATCAACTGCACTATCGGACTCGTTATAGCCAGCAATAGTTACCGTGTCGGGGGTGACGGGGAGAGATATTTGGTAATAATTCCCCGTGTAGGCAGGTACCTCAATAGGGAGTTGCTGTGTTGTCCAACCAGATGAAATAGAGGACTGGGTGTCCACCTTTAAAAGTGGTCCCATCCCCGCATTAGGCATAAATACGGTACACAGCGGTCCGGGGGACTCAAGGGGAATGGGACTAGCAGGGAGATTGGAGTTAACAAGTAAAAACACTTAGATAAATTGTAAGCTCATGTACTTGGCTACCATCTTGTCCCAACGCTGTAAGTTATACGCAGTGAAAGGCCCAGAGGGTTCAATATCAGTCAGGGCTGCTTGGGGGATAGTGTACCCAGGGAAAACTAGATCCGGAGGCACAAAAGAACCCGCCGCCAATCCTTGAGCAGTATTGATTTTGAGGTTGTAAAACTGAGCCACATCAGCGTCGGAAACACCCTCGATGGTCAGGTTTACTTCTTTTTTGATTACAGCGATCGTTACTAGCACTCCACTAGTGTTGATCTTAAAAGGCACATTTTCCCCATCACTAAATGCCACACCGTCAGGCTTAATCCCGAAAGTATTCCATGAAGTGACGAGTTGGAAATATTGGCCGTTACCCGTCATGGGGATAGTCATACGCAAATAAATCTAGATTTTGCTTCAGTCTAGATTGCAAATATGGAGTGAATTAATGATTTACGTAACTCTAGATTTAAGTAAACACCGGGGATTTGATACAATTTAGCTAATTTACTTTCAGTGCTATGGCATTCCCAATCAAAACCGTCCTTATATCGACTACCGCGATCGCCCTTGGTCTGTTTGCCTACTTAATCACCAATATTGGGCATGGGGATACATCCCTCCCTGATACCCAAGAAGAGAAGGACGCGATCGCAGCTATTAACGAGCTTTATTCCAAAATCAATGTAGGGATGAATATCATGCAGTATTCACAAGTTTTACAGGAAACTAAAGCTGTAGTAGATAAATCTGGTGATTCCAAACTAGAAGATATTATGCAAGGACATATTATGGCACTTGATTGGTGGCGATGTAATTTAGATGATCACCCCGATTACTGCCGTGACCAAGAACTACCATTCATCCGAAAACGTTACATAGCAATTGATATAAATTTGAGCCGAGGCGTTAAAAGTATCGACCTAGATGAAAATAGGGTGTTAAAAGCAATTTGGGCAGAGGAATTAAAGAAGATTATGGCGATCGCCTGCAAGCAAGAAGACAAACAAGAATGTATAAATTCCCTTGAAAGAGGAAGAGAATTTAATTGACAGACAAATTAGCTAATTCCCTGTTAATTGCTGCATCTTTTTTACTACCCCTTCAAGGGTGACGGGGGTAGATGTCGAGGATGTCGTGGATGAGTTGCCAAGGGGGGTAGTAACGTTGATGTTAAATGTGCCTGAACTATACCCGTTAGAGTTATTTGATTGTTGATCTAGTGATTTGATAAAGCGCTCTACACCGGCATTAAATTTATCTACCCCAGACAAGAAAACTTTCCCTGATTGATCTAAGAATCCTAAGCTCCGATCTTGGGGTCCAGGGAGGTTTAATCTATTTTGATATTCTGGTAGTAATTGGGTCGGGGATGTATTACCAGATCTATAAGGTTTGGGCGATCGCTCTTTAGGATTTTGTGGTACGAGAGCGTTTATCTTGTCTTGAAGTTCTGGCACCAGTTGAGCCAGTGAAACACCAATGTTAGGTGTGATTTTATCTTGAGGAACTGGAAGTTTAAGGTTCCCTTGGAGTTCAGTTGGTAGTTGCAATGGCGGAGCGTTGGGATTAGGTGTCAATCCACTAAAGCCAGCACTACCGTTGTACTGCTTGTAGTATTGCTTCAGGGTATCAGCAACGGCGGAGGAGAATTGGCTAGGGGTGAGTACATCACCTAATCCACCCAATTCTGGGTTAACTGCTCCCAAAATATCTGGAGAGTTAGGTGTCCCCAGTTCTTCAGATGCTAGTTTACGAGACAAGGCGACACCTGATTCCCTGAAACTGCGGTAGTCGGTAGATCCAAAATCCTCTGATATTTCTTGTTGTAATGCCCGTTGAGCGCGTTGTTGTCTGCCGGGGGGGAGAGAGTTAGCTAGTACCCCTAAAGCTTGGAAGTACTGCCCTTTTTGTTTTAGTTCCAGCGATCGCCTTTGGGCATCGTCAAGGGCACTTTGGTTTTGTTGTTGAGTTTGGATTAAAACTGCTTCTTGCTGAAGTTCTGTTAAACCAAAGGCTGAATCTATTTGTTTTAGCTGTAAAGCTCGGAGTTTAGCCCTGCCTGCGGCATTTTGATTTTTCGGATCAGCTTCTAGTACCTCAATGTCTCCCTGAGTTTGAGCAATATCTGCTGCTTTTTGCCCTTGACTAATACGGTTTTCAATTGCTTCACGTTCGAGAGCAATTTGATTCTGTTTAATTTGGATCTCTAAGGATTCTCGCTCAAATTTCTGTTCCTGCTTTAAAGCCTCCAGCTTAATAGCCGCAGTAATTTCAGCTAGTTGTCGTTTGCGATATTCGCTTTTTTCAGTTTGGGATAAAACATCTAGCTCTGTGGTCAGGTAGTTAGAAGTGGCCTCAGATAGGTTTTTACTAGCTTCTTGCAGTTTGTTTCTCATTTCTAAGGCTTTAGTCAGTACATCGTACAAAGCCTGCTGCTTTTTAATCGACTCGTTTTGCTCCTCAATTTGGTTAAGATATTCTTGGTTTTGAGTATCGATTTTTTCTTTACGTTCAGCTACTTGGGCGGCAATTAAAGCGGTACGCGCTTCTTCTAGCTCCCTTGAGATTTCATATTTTTTATCGGAGTCGTTTTTCTCTAGGTTATATTCTGCTTCTAGCTTCCGTACATTCTGAGCCGCTTTAGCTGTATTAGCTTGAGATTCTAAGATCTCTCCTCGGTTTAATTTGCGCTGGAGAATAGTATTTTCCTGATCTGCCTCATCTTGAATTGACTTGAGGACTTGGGCGACTTGGGTATCTCGGAGCTTCCTTTCTTCCTGCAACCTCTGCTCAGTACTTTTCAGGGCAGTTAGGCGAATACCCCGGAGTTCTTCTTGGCGTTTAGCTTCTTTCTCAGGGTCGTCGTAGGGTTTTACTTTGGAAAGTGCTTGATATTGAGTGATTTGAGCTTGTTCTTCTACTTTAAGGCGAGAGATCGTTCCTACTTCTTTGGCTTTATCTAGTTGTTCTTTGTTAATTAAATCCTTGCTGTACAAGGCTTCAAGAGCGTTAGTCCGTTCCTGCTCAGATATATTAGCTGCATCAGTGGCTTTCTTCTGGGCCCGCTCTAAATCATCAACATGATTCTGACGCAGACGTTCTTCCTCTTGAATTTGACTATCAGCTAATTTGGTCTGGGTTTCTGCTGCTTGTTTACGTAGTTCATTAATTTTCTGGTATTGGTCAACCGCTCTACCTTTATCATCTGGGCTAAGTTTGTTATATTGATCCTCAACTAGTTTTAAGTTTCTAGTAATATCTGCTAGTTGTTTTTCTTGTGTTGCTTTAGTAGCTGCATATTTCTCAGCTTCTACCTGCCTTAATGACTCTAGCCCTTGAGCCTCCCGTGCAGATGCTTTAGCAATTCTTTCGGACTCATCAGCCTCTAAAGATGCGGTCAGTTGTTTATAAGTTAGATCAAGATTAGTAAGTGCTTGATTTAATCGGTTTACGGGATCTGGTGATAGATCCACATTTTGAGTCCATTTATTTAGCCGATCCTCAGTAGATTCTAGTCTATGTTCAAGCGATCGCAGGGTTAAGGCTGCCCTACTATTTCCTTGCCCATATTTCTCTAAAGTATCAATATTTTCCTTGATTTGAGATTCAGTATCTTCAAGCTGTTTGCGATAAGCTTCAACAGCCACGTTACTAGCTTCGACATTAGTCAAATCCAATTTACTATTAAATTGGTCAATGGCATCTTTTGATTTTTCTACACCATCATGAAAATTAGTCCTAAAGAAATCTATTAAATTTTGCTGCTGATCTTGGGGAATAGCATCTGGTAGTTCTTGTAGAGACTTAATAACATCATCCACATTACTTTTACCTTCTTGGAAGCTTTTAAAAGCATCTTTGACTGGTTGTAATTGTTTATTATAGATTTCCCCTGTTTTTGAAGCATTTTTAATTAATTGATCAATACTATCAGATTGGTCTTTAATCGACTGCTGCAATTTACCAGAATTCAAAAGCTTGGTAATATCGTTAATATATTTCTCTGTCTTAGTGGAAGTGTCATTAAATCCTTGAGATACCGTCTGACCAAATTCTTGGGTATCTTTTGCTATTCGTCTTTGATACTCTGCGGTATCGTCTGCAAGTTTTTTCCAGTTAAAAGTTACTATATCTTTTATTACTTGTGCAATATAACCAAAAACATTTACTAAAGTTTTTGATCCTAATACAATAGGAGCAATTATAAAATCCTGAATAGCTTTACCTATACCGATCGCTATCACGAGAAATGCATCACCCCAATTTTTAATCCTAAAAGTTCCATTTTCTAGTTCACGGGTTTTTAGAATATAGGTATCAATCCAGTCGGTGGGGGGTGCCTTACTAATTTCTGATAAACCACTACCTGCGTCTTTCTTTACTTGTGTCCATGAGTCGTGAATTTTTTTAGCGGATTCTTCTAATTGATCAGATACCTTACGCAGTGGTTCTGCTGCATCCTTGTTTCTTTGCATGAATTCGTTAAAAGCAATACCAGCAATTACTACTGCTCCTATTACTAACCCCAGTGATACGGCTTGAGCAGCAAAAGCCGCACCAGCAGTTTTAGATATTTCCCGAATTTTATCTTCTGCTTGAGACAATAGATTAGTACCTGTACTTGCTTTAATTAATTTCCCGCTTAATTTTTCTAACTCCCCACCCAATACTCCCATTCCTCTACCACTAGCGACAGTAGCTATAGAACCAGTTAAAACACCAAAACTTCCGGCTAGTTCTTGAACAATTGCTCCAACTGGTGCAGTTTTATTCCATTTAATTAAAGCGATCGCTAATCCTGATAGTTGAGGAACAAAGCCAGCAATTAGATTACCAAAAATAGGGATAGAACTAGCTACGGCATTAAATAGTAAAGGTATTTGGCGAAGATTTTGACCCGCGAGTAATCCAAGGGCAATATTAAGTTTACCAGTGGCACCCAACAAAAATGCGAATTGATTACCTAATGCTGCTGTTCTAGCAATGTCATAAAGTAAGAAGTGCCCCAGTATGGGCATCATAGTCAAAAGTAGCCTAAAAGAAGTAGCGAGGACCTTAATAGCTACATTAACCGTGATTAATGTAATTGCCGCTTGGGATACAGGTCCAAGGAAGCTAAGGATAATAAGCTGAGATAGCTGGGTTAAAAGTTCAAAAAATGGCTTGAGAAATGTAACAATCTGGGTTATAGAATTAGCGAATAAATCTGCACCGGCGGCTAACTCACGGAATAGGTAGCTAGGAATAGCGGCAAGGAATGAACCCATACTGTCGGTAACGGCATCGACAATCCTAACTAAGGAGTTACCTGTACTAATTAAGCTCCCAACTATACCACTGAGGTATTCTTGAAGATTAGATTGATTGGCACTTAAAAACTGGTACAGGCGATTTAACTGGTCAACTATTAAATCCAAAAGTGGTTTACCAGCGGATTGGGTAGTTAACTGGATAACTTCTCGGATATTACTAGTTACACCATCTAGGGTCTGCGATTGCAGAGCATTACCCGCTCGGAAGGCTTTTAGTTTTTGCTCCAAGATTTCATAGAGTTTACCTTGGGTAATTAGCTCACGGCTTTGAGCACCGGAAATAGTCAGGTTTTTAGCTAGGGCGTTTGTACCACTAATTGTTCCTTGTAAAATATCGTTGATTTCTACTTGAGCTTGTTCTAAAGGGATATGGGATGTACCCATAGCTGCTGCAAAATCAAGGGATAGTCGGGCTGCCTGTCTCAGGTTGATTCCAATTGCTGATGACTGACGGGAAACTGTTTCAAAAATTCCTACCAGTTCCCGGCTAGTTAAGCCACTAATTTCTAATGCCCCTTTACGTAAATCACTAATCGCTGCCTGTACGGGGGCGTTGAGTTTAACGATCGCTGCCGTCGGATCGGTTATCTGAACACCGTTCTGGAATATTTTGTTTGTGGCGACTAAGCTAGCTTGGGTTTCAAGTAGTTGTTTTTGTAACTCAACATTTTGCTTAATTAAGAGATCAAAGGGACCATTAGCTACAAGCTGCTGAATGGAGAGGAAGGCTGACTGGAAGAAAAATATCTGTTGAGCAACATTGTTGACACCTGCCGCAAAGTTTCCTAATCCCCCTTGGATTTCCCCGAATACTTGGGCGGGAATATCTAAACCAGCTAGAAATAGAGTAGGACCAGTTAGTGCATTAACTACACCTTCCACCTTCCCTGGGAGTGCCCGGAGGGTAGAAAATAACTGAATTACCTTCTTATCAACATAATCAAAAGCGACTGTTAAGTTTCTGATTAACCCACTAGTGAGTGGTTGAAATAGATTTCCCACACCACGAGAGGCATTAGCTTTTAATCTAGCCGTGATTCTCTCGTAAAAAGTATCAATTGCTGTAGTAGCAATTTCACTTAAAGCGCCGTTAAGATCTTTGTCTAATTTAAGAACAAAATCTCTAAATCCTGAAATTTTACCAATTAACTTAAATGCCTGCTGGATAACTGCAACTATCCCCCTAAAAAAGGCTAGGAGTCGTTGCTGAACCATTGGTAGCTGTTTATCACTTTCCTGAAGAGGTTGAAAGATCCTTTGGACAAATTCACGAACTTTTGTAGATGCTTGAATTGCTAAACCTGGGTTTTTAGAAAATTGGGCAACTATATTGAAAGCAGTCCCACTAGCAATATTAGTTAATAAATTCTTGGAAACATCTAGTAGATTAGCACCTGAAAAAGCTTGTCTAATTGAACTGATAACTGATTGCACAATTGAGCGACCTATCCCATTATTAATTCCTAGCTTCCCACTAGTAAATTGCCCAAGCAGTACCTCAGCACCCGCACCTACTTCAGGAATTTCACTAAACTGTTTTCCAAGCATCCGTTGGGTAGCTATTCTATTAGCTAGCATCCCAAATCCAGGATTACTCCCAGGAAGTCCAGCAACCAAAGCACCTACACCAGATCCAACTAGTGAAGCTCCTACTTGTCTGTTAGTTTCCCTTAGCCCTGCTACAATTTTCTCTGTGACGTTAGTTTTAATACTGGCGGGTAATTTATTCCCTATTACTTCTAGACCATCGATTAAAGAATTATTTAATTGCTTTGTTAATAGACCAAAGCTATTTCTAGTAGGTTTCTCTAGAAATTCAGACAGGCTTTTACCAATTTCCTTACTACGGGTTAGTGCCCAACCCGCGATCGCATTATCAGCCAATAAATGTTCTAATAGTTCTTTCCCAAAATCAGGGAGATTAATTTGAGCGAATATCCCTCTTAAAGAGGAAACTATTACACCCCTAACTAGAGCCGATTGAGTAACTACCCGTAAAGAAATATCTGTAAAAAGAGTAATTATTTTTTGAATTAAATTTAATTGTACTTTTTCAAATCCATTTAAGGCACCGGAATTTAATGCTTTTTCGTCAACGAATAAACTAGTTAACTTTTGACCAATATTTTTAACCAGATCGGTAGATAAGATTTTCCCAGTGCTATTTACAGTAGGAGATAGTAAGTTATTTAAAATTTGCTCGCCAACTGATTTACCTTTAAAGATTTTAGGGGTAAGTAACTCAGAAATCGCTCCACCTATTTGATCACCAAAGAATTGGAAGACCGAGTTTAAACTAGTACTTAATTTACTTCCGGCGGTAACAAATGCACTACCAATACTGTTAAAAACAGTTCTAACGGAATTAGTTACCGGATTTGATGCTTGAATTAGTTTTTGCCCAAATCCTAAAAATGCTTGAGATACAACAGAATATATTTGTGTTACTGAGCCAAATACTGACTGAGCGATCGCCCCCAGTGAACTACCAAAATTTCCAAAAACTTGGGTAAGTGTAGAGTAAAAAGACGAAAACGCTCTAAACACCGACTGGGTAATGCCACTTAACCTTTGACCTATACTACTAAAAGCTTGAATAATAGTGGTATAAAATGATTTAATAGAGATAGCAACTATCTGGGATACATTACTTAACTGCCTTCCTATGTTTCCAAAAGCTCGAGTTAACACAGAAAACAAATTAGTATAAAAAGATGCTATTGAATTACTAATAAACTGCCGAATACCATTCAATCTTTGTCCTATACCACCAAGAGATTGAATAATAGTTGCATAGAATAATCCAATAGGAGTAATAATCGTTTGTGCTAAGTTACCTAACTGCCTTCCTATATTTCCAAAGGACTGAGTTAAAATAGATAATAATGTGGTGGATAAAGACGTAATTGAGTTACCAATAACTTGGCGAACGCTATTTATCCTTTGTCCTATACCATTAAAACTTTGAATAATACTTGTATAAAAACTAGTTATTTTAGTGACAATTGTTTGTCCTAATCCACTAAACCTATTTCCTAAATCAATAAATACTTTGGATACAATATTACCCAGTAATCCAATTTTATTAAAACTAGAGACAATAGCAAGAATTAACCTTTGATTAGCTAACTCAACAAAAGATATTATTCTTAAGATCGCCCCACCGATATCTCTAATAATTACATCTAAAACAGACCTGATTTGAGAGTTAAACCTAACAGCTAAGACCAATAAAATACGGGCAAAACTACCTGAAAACTGGTTCCCTAGCTCACTTGCTTTATTTAAAATTCCAGTATAACTTTGGGTTAAACGATCAATTAGAATATCCTCAAAGTCTCGGAATAAATTCGTACTATTACGAATTTGCAGAGTTAATTGAGCTAAATTAAAAAACGATCCTACAGAAAAATTACTGAACCCAGCAGAAAGAGCGCCTTGGATTCTACTTTTGATTTGCCCGACAAGATAATTATTAAATTGGTCCTTGATTTTATCTGATAAGAATTGCCCTAAAGAGCCATTTATTAAAGCTTGTGGTAAAAATTTTAATAATAAATTACGATCGCTATCAGATGAAACATTCTCACCAATTTTCTTGGTGATCACCTTCTTAATATTATCGACAAGATTTGTAACCCTTTCTCTGGCTATATCTTCAGTAGATTGAATCTTCTTTGGCTCTATACCCAAAAAGCCAGCGATAAACCCACCCTGAGCACTATCAACGGCTAATTTACTAAAGGCAGATACAACATCACTAAGCTTCTGCACCTCTTTGGTGGACTCAATTGCATCCTCATACATTTGTTGAAACAAGTTTTGAACTATTGGCTGTTGAGCCACGGCGTTCATTGTTTGAAAAGCAAGGGTTATACCACCAACGGAAGCAACTGTACCACTAGATAAGGTGGAAAATAGGCTAGTTACAGTTAACGCAGTTGTATTTAAGGCCGATCCGAGTAATTTAGCCGAAGAGATGACGGTACTAGACAAAGTATTAGCAAAAGCAGTAGCCTGAGCTTTAGCGATCGCTATCTGGTTCGACAACACCTGCATGGATGAACCAGCGGTGTCAATCGCCTCAGCGGTATCCCCTGCTTGAGCTTGGAGTTGCTTGAATGAGGCAGAAGCAGAGCTAATACCTGCTTGAGTATCATCCCTAGCCCTAATTACCGTCTCGATTTGGTTGGTCGAGACGGAGGAATTAGGGGTAGAGTTGCCGAAGCTGGAAGAGTTAGGGGGGGGCATAATTAGTACTGGAACAAGTAGGCGGCTTTAACCCTGAGATTATTAGCAAATGCCGGAGCGTTAGCTAAGTTAATGGCTTTAATGTAGACTTGGTAGCTTTGGGAGATATTGGGGACACAGGTATATAGGGAGTTAGGGACAGATAACGTACCACTGTTAGTTGTGCCAATACTGAATACCCGTAGCTTAGTTTCAGCATTGAGAACATCTATTTTGAATAGTAGGTAACTAGATGGGTAAAGAAATTGAGGGATATTAATGGGTGCAAAGGACGACCCAATACCATCTCTAGTAGACTGGAATTGGGCAGTTGAATCGTTATTAGAAGCAGTATTAATAATAATTGCCGCACCATCAGTACTGGTAGTACTTATTACTCCTAGCTGAATTTGTTGATTAGATAGATAACTATCAGTTGAAATACAAAAACCAGCGACAAACGGGGGTGTGTAGGGGGTGGAAGTCCTGAGAATAGTTGACTGCACACCAGGATTAGTCCCTAGAGCCAAGACAAATTGACCATTGCCTACAGTTCCACTTTGCCCTGAACCATAGGTAGCAGACCAGCTATTTGATAGGGAAGTCCCAGAGAATTCATCTCTAAATCCAGTGGTACTGATTAAACCTAGTACATCTAAATCCGTGGGTTGATTAGTAGGCATCTTGTTTAGGGCGGTGGGTAATAGATTTGATTCGGTCTTTCATTTTTTGCGTGATTGCCTTAGCCTTATCTGGGACATTAGCCTGCTGAATGTTTCCTTTAGCTGAATGGATTAAATTATGGATTTCAGTAGGGGCTGCTTCTAATTTTTCATGAGCATTAATTAGGTGAGTATCTATTTCCTTGATTTTTTTGGAAATAGTACCTTGCCCCAGTTGAACACCAACTAATTTAGCTTCATGCAAAATATCTTTCTTAAATTTCTGTTTACGAGTAATTTTCTTTTTGGTTCTGGCGTTGTTCACATCCTCGGATAATTTACGAGTTCTCAGGTATGCTCTTTCTAAATCCTGCCCAATTCCCCCCACGGTGGAGCCGACTACACCTCGCCCAATACTGGCCATGAACCGTTTTCTTTTAAACTTGGGGTCAGTTTTATGGCATTTAAACCCTGGGGGGAGACAGCGATCGCCACAGGGGACACTACCGGGATGGCATTTACTATCACCTCTTTCCTCTACAGCAGCAGCACGGGTTGAGATTCGGTGATTTCTCAGCCCAATATTGCGCCGAATTTCCTCTGGGGAACTTTGATGATAGCCGAAGGCTTCACGAATAGAGTCACGGACTCTGGGGTCTTTGATGTAATCTTCGGCGGAGTGCCCTCGAACTGAACTAATCCATTGCTGTCTAGCTTGATCGCCAAATGCCGGAATATTAGATATAGGGTCATTGGCACTGATAATGGTTCTCTGCCTACGGGAAACATTTTCAGCAAAGCCAAAGTGGGGAGTACCCAGATACACGGCATTTACCTGTTTAAGTACCTGTTTCCCAGAGGGATAGCCTTTCAAATCCATTCTGGCTAAGATTTCCAATGCTTCTTTAGTTACTTGCCCCCCAGTCCCGTGGGCCAAGATATTAATATTTTTATACTTATTAACTGGCTTACCTTCTACTTGGTCAACCGCGATCGCATGAGCGTAGATATTAGCTGCCAAATCCACAGCATCTTGGCTACGTCCACGCTTAAAGTTTTCTAGATAGTTACCAAAACCATTGACAACTTCATTGGCAACTTGGGCTTGGGGATTTTTGGTTGCACCCTCAATATATGGTGCTCCGGTTTCTTGGAGGTTAAACGGGATAACGTAGTTGCTATGAGTGAACCAGTAGTCGGGGCGATTACTGGGATCTTTCTCAGACTGCAAAGCTTTCTTGATTTCCTCTGCCCCGTATCCCCTGCCTGAGCCAACAGCAAAGGTAATGTTGTTTTGAGAGAAGCTAGAGGTCATCAATGGCTCACCTTTTCGCATTACTACCTCCCCATCCCTTTCTACTGGGTGTTGAAGGTTGATTTTGACGGCCCGTTCCTCAGCAAATCTAGCTGATGCGTTATATCCTTCTTGGTATTTATTCTTAGCGCGTTCATAGGTGCGGATTGTAGTTCCTAATAGGAAAGCTCCCACAGCAGCCGCTCCCCATCCCAGAGGGGAATTTCCCGCAAACTTAGATAGGGCTTCAATTTTCTTCCAAGTATCTACGGTATCCCCTAGAGATTTTTTTGTACCTCGCTCGTTGGGATTGCGACCACTTAATCCTGCTGCTTTTTTCACTCCAGCAGTAAAACTTTGGCGTTTGGCAACACCCTTGGTAATGCGATCGCGTGATTCAGGATTTTTATCAGCTAATTTCAGAGATTCACGCAGTTCGTCTATGGGCATTACCCCATAGTTGACAATACTTTTCTCACGGGCGATTTTCTTTAAATCCCGAATGGTGTACTTATCACCTGTTTCTGGATTGGTGACGTAATCGTTGGCGGGGGGTGTTGTCGGGGGTGACGGGGGTGTCGGGGGTGTCGGATTCTTGATATGCTGCTCAACCTCAAACCTGGCCATAGTCTGGTTTAAGTTGACAATTTCACTAGGTGAGGCAATTTGTCCAGCCTTAATTTTGCATACATCAGTAGGGCTGATACAGGTATCGCCACACCCAATCCCTTTTTGACAACGCTTAATTTTCCTAGGTGCGGCATCTTTCCTGATTCCCCTAGCTCTTTGGTAGGTAATATTGTCGTTTTTCAGGGTAAAGGTATAAATCACACCTGATTGATTAAAGGTGCCAGTAACTACCCCATTGGTAATCTTGACATTGGAAAGCTGTAAGACCGATTTACGGAGCGATCGCGAAAGTAGAGTTTTAATTTGTTGTTGGAGTCGAAGGGAGGTGGGGGAGATGGATTTAGTAACATCGACTCCTGCACTATCTAATTTATGAGAGCGATCAAAGTATTCATCTAAAACCTTTTTCACCGACTGGTTAACTACAGCGTGTTTCCCCGCTTCTAATTGGTTGCTGGAGTTGTAGAGGGTTTTGGAGTAATAGCGAGAGTGTCCTTGGGCATCGACTTTTACTTTGTTGGGCATCGTGAACCCATAGATTTTGTCCACTGGGTCAGTTTCAGGGCTTACCAGACTAATCCCCACAGGGCGAGTTAGCCCAAAGTAAGGTGAGCCAGTGGTGGCGACCTTAACACCCTTGACACCCATGCGATCTAAGATTTCATAAGCTTCCCTAACTGGCATCCCACCACCTGATTGCCCAACTAAATTAATGGGTAAATCGGGGTGTTTTTGGTGGTAGGAGTAAGCTCTAGCAGCTATTCTTACAGCAACGTCACTGCGTCCTTTCTCGAGGTTTTGCCCTAGCAGTGATTTAAATACTTTTTTCAAGAACCGAGGGTTAGCAACACTATCTCCTTCTTCGGGGACCACATCTTGCTCTGGTGCCTCAATCCCAACAACATGGTGATTGGGTAGTAGTTTTGAAACTTGCTGCCCCATGTAATCAGCTTCCAGCCCGTCTTTCCCACCTACCCCACCCACAAAAAAGGTAATTTGCTCTGGTTTATTGGAACTGTACTTATTAGTTACCTGTGATTTAGCGTCTGGATTTTGATCGCTCACCGCTCTAAATCCGGATTTTAACTGGTCAGGGACAGAATAAGTTTTAGATTGCTGTTTAGCTAATTCAGCAGATTTAGGGAAATTAGCTTGAAACCGGAGTTTTTGAGCAGTGTATACCGACAACGGAACACCCAATAATCCTGCACCTGCTGCTGTTGCGGCAACTACCACTGACCCACCACCAATTACACCAGCAGCAGGCGAATTAATCCCAATTCGGCATTTTTTAAATCTGGGGATATACCCCTTACCACAAGGTTTGCTTTTCCCAGAGGTAATACTATCTAGCCTAGATCCGGGGGTAAGGCGTTTTTTAGCAAATTCTCGGAAATGTGGATCTTTAAAATATTCATCTTGCCCGTGGGCATCTACATTATCAAAGGGGACACTATTTATCCCCTTCCCACCACTTAGTTTAAGAATTTTGTCGTGTTTTGAGGTTGCCGTCACCACGTTTCCAGTACCGGGGAGTATTCCCACATCTGGGCTGCCAATCGCAGTTGTTTTCGGTTTCACATTTAAAGTATGCAAAATTTCATGGGTTTCCTGCACAGTTAACCCACCACCAGAGTGCCCCACTAGTTGAATCTGGACATGGGGATTGGCTTTTTTGTAGATTAAGACGGTTGCAGCCAACTTAACAGCAGTAACGTTTCGCTTCTTAACTGTTGTGGTGTCAACGAATTTAGCTAAAGCCTCTCCAGCTGAGCCAAGTGGGTCTTTTTCTACATTGGTAGCAACATTAAAATCATGGTAGGGGATGGGAATAACCTGAGTATCCTTTACATCTAATGAATGGATGTTTTTTTTCAGTTTCACCGACTCCGAGAAAGCATCTTTAGTCCCAAAACCCCCCACGGTAAAAATCACCTGTTTCACACTGGGACCAACTATCGGTAGTTTCCCTTCCTTATCTAACTTTTGGTAAGCAATATCAGCTGCTTTTTGAGCTTGAATCCCACTTTTTGTAAACCCCGCAACATATTCTTGCTTGGTATGTTGAATAGCAGCAGACCCTACAGAAGTAGCAGCTATCCCCCCTAGCGCGATCGCACCTACACCTAAAAGTGGGGAGAGGACCGGATCTACACCCCTAATTTTTCGGGGGGTGAGACGGTTCACACCAATACGGCATTTTTTGGATCTAGGGATATACCCTTTACCACAGGGTTTACTTAGTGTAGTAGCACTATCTTTTTTATATTTTCTGGTATCTAAGCGATTTTTAATAAATTTACGGAAATGAGGATCTTTAAAATATTCATCTTGTGCGTGATCAGTCACGTTATCAAAAGGTACACCATTTACACCTTTGCCTTTACTTACTTGCTCTAGAATATTGTCATGTTTTGAAGTAGCTGTTACCACGTCTCCATTGCCGGGAATTACCCCGACATCTGGACTACCAATGGCAGTGCTTTTTACTTTTACTCCGAGTGTATGCAAGATTTCATGGGTTTCTTGTACAGTTAGCCCACCACCAGAGTGCCCCACTAACTGAATCTGGGCATGGGGATTGGCTTTTTGATAGGCTAATACCTTAGCTGCCAACCTAACGGCAACTGGGTTATGTTTTTTGATGAAAATAGTTTGGATAAATTTAGAGGTTGTCTCTGCTACTGCTTTTAATTTTCCGTCACTTTGAGGATTACTAACTACATTAAAATCTTGGTAAGGAATTGGCTCTACATGGGTATCTTTAATTCCTAAAGATTTAATATGATCTTGGAGTTTTTGAGACTCGGAGAAAGCATCTTTAGTTCCAAATCCACCTACGGTAAATACTATCTGCTTAGATTTTACTTTAGGTGCTTTCATCTTTGTGGCTAGTTGTTGGGCAACTTTACCACTTGTCGTAAAATTCTCAGTGTACTCTCGTTTAGCTTTCTCAAGGAAATCTTTACCTTTATCTGCGGCAATTTTACCACCTAAAACAGAGGCCCCAGCTATGCCAGCTATTCCAGCCACACCCCCAACGGCGATCGCAGTTGGGACAATCGGGTTAATACGCTTTGGCTCTTGATTAATAGATCGCTGGGATGAGCTTTTTAAACATTTTCTACCAGCAGGGATATATCCTTTACCACAGGGTTTACCCTTATCTGCCCTAATTACCTTAAAAAGATCATTCTCTGTTTTAGGCATTACTATTCCCCTTTATTGGGTTTTGATTGATATCCCCATTTCATATTTTTGGTTTTATTTCTATTGGATCTCCTAGCAACTTGTACAGTTCCGTATACAGCACGAGCTATATTTTCAATATCTTTATCCTCTGGATTATCTTCGGTTTTGTCTTCCATTTTATTCTCTTTATTTTCACTCTCTAAGTTGTTCTTTTTTTTTGGGATTTTGTAGCAGTACTAGATGCTTTTCTACTGCGATCGCCATTCTCTGGATTATTTTGAGGTTCTTCATCTACGGAGCTAGGACTATTGGCATCAATCCCCGCCCAAGTTGATTTAATTTTTCGCCCCACTGCACCAGCAGTTCTTTTTACATCCTTACCTGCTTCTTTCAAGTTTTTCTTGACAATGCCAGCAGCATTTTCAAGGGAGCTATGAATACCCCCCGCAGCTATTCCGGCTTTTATTCCTTCTGATGAGTGTTGAGCGGTTCGGTAAGCTCGATTAATGGTTCTTTTTTCACCAGGATCTGAAGTAGCATTTAGCTGATCCTTAAACCCCTTAAGAGCGTTTTTTGTTGAATCATCAGTAGCTTTGATCGCTTCTTTTGAAGCATTTATACCTACTTTGAGTTCATTGGTTGCCCCCTCATGGGCCCTTTTTAATCGCTCTCCTACAGCTTTAGCCCCTCTGCCGATTTCTTCGTGAGCGATCGCTCCCACACCCGCACCTGCTCCTAATACAGCTGCACCACCCACAGCAGCCGCACCAATACCAAGGGCTTTACCTAGCCCAGGGGATTTTAGATGTCCACCCGATTGATGCCCACGACAATGGTGCCCTTTCGGCAAACAACGTCCACCACAAGGAGCATTACCAGGTTTGCATTTTACTTGGGAGTCGAATTTTAGATATCCCAAAGCAAATCCATAGCTATCGGCATTTACCCCATGAGTAGACATATAGCCTGAAGCATACTGATTTAAGTAGTCAGTTACAGATGGATCATCCTGTAATCCAATACTGTCCCCGTTAATCGCATAATGATAAAAATCACCACCAGAGATCAGGCTTCCGTAAAGTACACCATCAGTATCACCATGATAGATAGTGAGAATTTTATCTACTGGGGCATCAAATTCTTGGGCATAGGTTAGAGCGATTAGATCACTAACTTCTTGGTCATTAATTTGTTTTGACATACGAGTTTTCCCCCTTTGGTTTTCTATATCAGAAATAACGGAGTCTCTTTTAGTTTGATTACTAGAACCAAGAATTTCATGTTTGTACATTTCTCTCCTTAATGTACGCTTCCATTCTGCATGATTTGGGTTATCTGGATGATGAATATAATGATCACCATTCACCATAATTGGATTATGGGAATAAATTGGTTTTACTACATCATCTTTCTTCCCTAAAATTGTAGTGTTATTTTTATGACTTAAATCCTCTAACCCTGTTTTGTATCCACTAGTATTAACAACTTGTGTAGGGACTTTTAGTTTATTTAAGATTTCTTGGGCATGATTTACGGTAATACTACCAGCACTATGCCCACTCAAAAATATAGGGTTATCGGGATTGGCATTGTGTTGATGGTAAACGTGTTTAGCTAAAATAGTAGCGTCGGGATCATGCCCTTTACCCAAAATATCTTTTATATGATGCTTGATAGCGCCAGTAACAGAAGTATCTTTTACAACATTATGTTTTAGAGGTAAAGAGACATGATTGTATCTTCCACCAACAGCATCTTTAACACTTTCACCATAGTAATCTCCTGGACTATCGGTCCCTCTTAGTCCAGAAGCCGTATATACAATGGGTTTTTCATTATTAATTTGCTTAACAGTATCAGGGGAACTTTTTTCAATTTCTCTGGCTGATTTTTCAATAGCTTGGCGATGCTTAAGTTTTAAAGCCCCAATAGTTAATCCAGTCCCTGCTGCCAGAGTAGCAGCAGTAATACCAGCAGCACCGGCAGTAATAGCCAAAGCCTTACCAGGACTTTTCAAAGAAGTCTTTTTAGCCCCAGAACCACGGGGGTTTTTAGCAAGGTATCTGCCACCCTTAACTCGTTTACTATGGACGTAATGATATCCTGGTGGTGCATTTTCAATTGACATTACCTAATTTCCTCCCGCTTATATATCATTCCCAGTTCCGCAGCAGTTCGCTTGATAACTTCATGATGAAAATCGGCATCTGCTTGGCGAGGACTCATTTTGAAGGTTAAGATTTTACCTGTAAATTCATTCATAACTTGGCTCTCATTCCTCCGGTAGGATGGTGCAACCTTTTGGTTCCAGTATTGCTCATTCCACCCCGATGGCGGGGGTTTAATTGAGTGCCTGTAGCCACTGCTTACGGCTCTCATTTCACTGGATTGTGCTATGCAAGCAGCTTGGATATCAGCGGGGGAAAAGCTTAACCCTTTACTACGAGGATCGCTGGGACTCCATCCTAGATTAGGGTGGTTATGGGTAATAACATTTCCTCGCATTTTTTGTAAATCCTCCACAGTCAGAAAAACCGAAGTGCGATCGCCCCCCTTGCTAACCAAAATTCTCCCAGTTTTTTGATCAATTACCACTGCCCGTTCGGTAGGTAAATCCTTGATTTTATCCTCAACGTCGTGGACGATTCGTTGCAACTCCTGTTCGCTAATGTGGCACTTGTAAGCTTTAGGGATACACCGTTGACCACACTGTTTACTCTTAATTGAGCATTTAAGAGGTTTTGCGTCCTGCCTGGCTCTGGGAGGGGAGTTTTTTCTTTTTGCCTTTGGGGGGAGTAAGATCACGATCTTTAAATAATTGGGTAAAGTAATCGTTACCTAAATGCCCGTCATCCAAGAGAATTCCTTGCTCAGGGAGAGGTAAAGTCGTAGAGTTGCTCATAGATTTGTTCTTCAGCAATAGGCTCGTAAATTGTTAGCTGCCAAGTTATTCCCATGTCCTTGATTTCCAGTAGCCGGCAGTGGAAGTTTTTAGCATTTTGGTCAAAACTTTCTACTTCATACTCAACATTATCTGCCTCTAGTACGGTGCGATCATAGGCTTTACTAATGCCTTTAACCAACAAAGTTCGTCCTATACCTTTGAGATTGATGTTATTAGCAATTGACTCAAAATCAAGTCTGGTTTCATCAACAAACGGATCGGGATTAACCTCAACCTTTTCCCAAGAGCGATCGCTAAACCGTGTAATGATCCAAACTTTTCTAATTTTGGACATTCCTAACCGTTGGGCAACTTTAGCCCCCCGGTCCCGGATCTTAATTAGGCGATCATATAGGGTCATAAGGCGAAACCAATCCCCCATTTACGTTCAGTAAATACAGATTGATCAATTCTGGGTGACACAGTATCAGTTTGCAGTCCAGATCTTAAAAACAGATATTGTCGCCCCCACGTTGTCAAACTAAAGTCATCTTGTTGAGGAGTAGCAGAACCCCCGCCGGTTCCCGCTGCCAAGGGGATCGATTTACCACCAGTTTCAATGTCTTGGATATCCAACATCTCCAAGAAATGTGCAGTTACCAGATATAGTCCTTGCGGTCTGAGTTCACCCCACATACTACTGGGGCAGTAGATGTCAGCGACGTTCAGCCAAAACTTAATTTGCTCATGGGAGCGATCGCTAAACCGAGGGAAAGCTTCTACGAAACCAAGAACTGAGCCAGGTTCATAGATGAAAGTTTTCTCAGGTATACGGTAACAGAACCGATCTGAACTGCTGTAGTAGTAAATAGTACCCATTGGTAAGTTACCTAGACATAGGCATTAATACCGGCAGAGGTGGCTTTTTGTTGAGCCGCTTCTAGCTCACGCTTACGGGTTTCAATGCGTTTAGATAGTTTCTGAAGGAAAGATTGGTGGGCTAAAAGTGCTTTTTCTTCGGTTTGACCAGCAAGAGGTTTCCGTAAATTTTGAGATTCAAGTAATTGGCATCTTTCTAGCCAATCAATATCAGTAGCATTCTCAACCAAGAGTTCAGCATCACGGATATTGGAAAAATCAATGGTGCTTTTACGAGCTAGTTCTGAATCTGGGATGAGGATTTTAAAAACCCGACTGTAATCAGAGGACAGTTGTTCAATTTCTTCCCTATGTGAATTGTCAGCAATTACAGCTTGCCATTCTTTAGGGTCGATGAAATTCACACCCTCTCTAATTGGAACTGTTTCCACAGAAACCAGCGGTTTCTCCTTAGTCCCCTTAGTCACGGCATAACAGTAACTACGGCAGGAAATTTGGTCCATATAAGGAGATTGGTCACTAGTTGCCTCTAGCCGAGGGGTGTAAATTATTGCATAATATTTTGGCAATTTGGCAGTAATTTCAGGACTAGCAAGACTAGCAACACTAGCAACAGTTGAAGATTCGGATTTAGCGGTCATATAACCTAAACATCATAAAGGACATTGGCAGCATAACGACGGTAAACGATGATGCCATTTGATTTAAAATCATAACCTCGATACCAATTCCAAGCATCTTTTTGGAACAGAGGACGAGGGCGTAAACTACCAGTGATCCTGAACTTGAAGTACAGGGGATCGCGCTTATAGAAAATAGCGATCGCCCCTCCATCAATTCCAGCATTTTCTAATTCAGCTAGGGGTTGAACACTGGTAATACTGGGGTTATTTTGCAGGAAGTAAGTCAACACTGACATGAGGTTAAGGTCACTCATGTACAGTTCAGACAGTAACAAGTCGTAGCGGTTTTTTGGCAGCAGCAACGTATCATACTTCATGATTTTGTTGGTAACTGTCAAACCTGCCTGCACACCAGCATTAAGCTGAGCGAGAATGGTGCGAGGGTCTGTGGTAGAGCCATCTAATTTAATAGATGATTTGGTGTAAAGCCAAGAGGGATTATTAATTAATCCTGGCATCCGATCATAATAATCACCTTGTAAAACTAACAGATTCAACTGCTCAACGTATGCCTGTTGTACAAGAGCGATCTTCTGTTCTTCGATGGGGATATTTCTTTCTTGTGAAGCGATAATTTCATCTTCACTAATCATGTATCCAGAACGGTATTCCTGCACAGGTTGAGCAAATTCTTTCCCTACCATTTGCACCATTGGCAGGTTAGAGGTCATGGCTGTACCACGCTCAAATTTACCTATACCGTCAATGACTTTGTAGGAAGTTCGTTGTGCCCAACGCATTTCTTCAGTATCGAAGGGGACAATCTTTCCCTCTGCGGCCGGGTAGTCGGGGAGTAGTCGCTTTTTAATTTCGGTTTCGCGATACTCAAGCTCCCGCTCAAAAAAACCTATATTTAGAGCATCTGCCCTAGTTTGCGTAGAAAGGCCCATAGTATTTCAGGTGTAGTTTGCTGGTGATTCAGACCTTAAACACACCTTCCCAACCAAGCTAATTAGGGCGTTGCAAAAGCACAGCGGATTAAAGTTGCGTTTCGACCCAGTGCGGGACGGGTACCTTGGGCTATGCTCACGGTGCCAGATGGAATTACCAAGTTCCCAGTACTAGTGGCTGTAAGCATCCCAGCATTAGCACCGGAAGTCGCAATATACAAAGGAGTAGTACCAGGGGCAATATTGGACTCTACAGTATCTACCCAAATGCCATTATAAGTACCGATATTACGTACCACCTCCATGATGTATCCAAAGGGATAACCTTGTTGTGCGTTTTGAAATAGCCCAACTTGTTCCGTCAGACCGTAGATCTTGGTTACACCGTAGATGGTCCACCCACTAGTAGTATTTATCAGAGTCAGTGCTGGGACACCATTACCGTCAATGGGGTAGGTGGATTGATAACCAACAAACCGCCCAAAGGGAATAATGGGGTTAGTACTAGCTGTTACGGTATGAGCGACGGTAATTAAGTTAGTATTAACACTGGTAACTGTCACAGCTAAAGAAATACCAGCCGATCGCCCTTGCAGAGTAATGACATTAGTGCTGGTATTTAAACTAATGCTGCATATTGAGTAGAACAGTGGGTCTACCAACATGGCATTATATAGACCAGTCATCAGGTCGGCCGGGCTACTGCTTGAGACGGTAGTGTAGCTAACAGACTCAGAACTAACGTCAAAAGATGCGTTAATTGTGTAAACCGTAGAGTTATCAGGTGACGTAGGTGGGGTCAAGGTGAAAGTATCTGGGTTTGCCAGAGTATTCATCCCTGGTCCAATCAGGACTTGTCCGTACCCAGCCAATAGCCCAGGTACAGCTTCATCCATATAACGCTTGTACAAGCTATCACCTTGTACGTCGTAACCAGTGAACATATTAAACGGCATCGTGCCGGGAGGGGTAAAAACCATAAGTTTTAGGGGATTTTATTTAGATAAACGGCTTATTTTTTATTCAAAGCAAGAGGTTGTTTCCAAGCTTCAACTTCAGGAGTTTCTGCTGAGTCTTTGCGAGTTTTTTCAGGATCGTGATTTTGGGTATACCAAACAGCAGTAGTTAGATTTTTGGTATGTTTGCTTTCATCCTCACTGTCTGTCTTTAAAGCTTGGTCCAGCAAAGATTCGATAACCCCTTCCTTGTATGCAGCAGAGTACATTTCAGGGTTAATCTCGGGAAGATGCTCCTTAATAATTGCATCGTAGATATCTTCTGGTGATTCAACAGAATCCATGTTCACTTGAACATTTAATTGTTGAGCCAATACAGCAGCACCTGCTAACCGAGCAGCAAAATGTTTTAGGTCGCTGGAACTAGAATCTTTCTTAGTGGATTTTTTTGCTGACATTTTCTTAGCTGGTTTTTTTGTGGGTGGTTCTTCCTCATCGTCGTCGTCGTCATCATCTTCATCGTCATCATCATCATCGTCATTACCACCATCCTCATCATCATCGTCGGCATAGTCACCGTCATACCCTTCTTCGTCATCGTCATCATCTTCATCGCCATCGTCACTACTTTCGTCTTTGGCTTTACTCTTACCTTTAGAAGATGATTTCTTTTTGGGTGGTTCATCGTCGTCGTCATCATCTTCTGCCTTAGATTTTTTGCTATCGCCACGAACATAAGTACCTAGTTGGTCGTCCCATTCGTAGCCTTCCTTAATAACTAAGGAAGCTATCTCTTGATACGCTGATTGCCACTCTTCATTTTCTTGTTCCAGATTATTTTTCTCTTCGGTCAATTTAGCAATAGTCTGATTCAAATCATCAAACCGAGGAGCGATCGCGGCATGAATACTAGGGTCAAGGTTGTCGATGATGACCCCATTGCCCATATCTAATCTGGTAGTAATTGTAGGATTTGTGCCCATAGTTTCTTCTTCTAATTGATATGCAAAATCGTCATCAGCACTGTCCAAGTGCAGAGCTACTTCAGGACCGGCTCTGCCTTTAGCTGTAAGTGCTACATGGTTAGGTTCAATATCACGTTGAATGCGATCGTATTTTTGCCCTTTCCATACTCCTGGGGTATGGTCAATACGGCATTTGTAACCAGTAGAAAGTTCTACAGTTTCTTTGCGAACAATGGAATCAACTGCATCTTTGTGGGTAACAGTGATAAACCCACCAATAAAACCATCCTTGGTAGTGTTGATCTCTGAGCCGGTTAGCCCTTTTAAATAACTGGGATTACTTGAAGAATCCAGCAACCCCGGAGGATGCTCCAAAGTAACTGGAATTAACCCCCACTTGTGGGCAGCTTTAGCATTTTCTTCTGGAGGGCGAAATTCCCTAATAATTTTGCCATCGGGTGTCTTGTATTCCAACACACCAGATTTGGCAAACCATCCCTCTAGTATGGCGGTACCATCTTCCCTAAAAACGGGACTGCGTGTAGTCCTACAAGCATCAACCCTAACTGCCATTTTCGTATGTGTGCCTAAAAATTGACTTATATCACTGATGTTAGTTATTTATGTGCAGTGAGTAATTGATTCCAATAATTCTAGATTTAGAACTACACTAGGAATATCAACATTCCTTGTTTGCAAATTTGGGCAATGCGATCCATAGTTCCCATCGAAGAACGCAATAAAATATACCTGATTATTGGAGATAACATCAGGTATCTAAGAGAGATGGTACCCTTGAGCCAAATAGAGTTTGGTGGAATTATTCACTATTCAGGGAGAAACATCTCCTGTTTAGAGGCAGGGCACATAAAACAACTCTGCTATGTAGCTTTAAAACAGATTTGCGCTTTTTTTGGAGTTAGTAGCACGGACGAGATTTCGGTTAAAAATAACCTATCTCTATTAAATCAAGACAAAATTAAGGATATTAGACATAAATATAACAAGCTAGTTAAAGTCACCGAGGGAGAGTTTAAATACTTATCCCCAATAGAATGCCCTAGCTGCAAAAAATTATCACTAATACAGACCTATAAAACAATATTTGATAAGCAATTTACCTTTTACCATTGCACCAATATTCACTGCCGCAAAGATTTTGCTTGTGAAATTATAGAAAACGATGAAACCATCAGATTCAAAGACAAGCTACCACCAAAATGCACCAACTGTTCCTGCTATTTCTTCATCAAGTCATACAGAAGGTTTCATTTTGGTGGTAGTAAGATGTATCAGTACTATTTCTGCGGGAATTGTGGTAAGCGACATCGGCAATTATTGTCACCATCGCTAGAAACGCAGATAGAGGTAAATAGCGATCGCGCTTCTGAGGGTCAAGTGAAGGCGGAGGAAGTTGCATTAACCTCGGAGGTATCAATAACTTCTGTCCGCAATTGAAAGCAAGGCGTAAGAGTTCACAGGGAATTCAGGAGTTAAATATTGCAGTTACAAAAAGCCAAAAGGAGAAAGCGATGGATCAAGCTTATAGGTTTTTAGACGAATTAGAGGAATGGGAAACCAAAAAGTTTTTAACTCAGGAGGATATTAATACTGTCACGGGATATATGATGATGGATATTTTGAGACTCCAACAATCAATAGGAGTCAAAAATATAACGATAACAAATGCAAGTACCAGGATTGAGACAATCCGAGCCATTTTAGACTATACAAAAGAAAACATCGAGAAAATCGGTGCATTTGCATTTACTAAAGTTGATAAATTTTTACAAGGGATTCTTGGTAGCGAGATAAGGATATTAGGGGGAATGTACCCACGCCCAAAAATAGTAGATGACACTTTCTTGTGGGTAATGGTGCATAAAAACTGCCCGCAAGGACAAGAGATATTAACCGATAGTAAATTACTCACAAAATTCCACGCTCTAGCTTACTCCACAAAATGGGGTGAGGTGTGGCAAAAATCTGTACAAAAATGGGAAGTCCCTGCCACAAGGACAGCATTTATGGCGAATCACCAAACTTACCTGAAACTAACATTAGCTTGAATCTGTTACAAGTTCAAAAGGGGGTGCGGGCCAATTCTTCATATTTTATGCTGAAACCATTGATATATCAAGGCTTGAGGGTGCGGGCCAATTTCTTTCTTGGGCAGGATAGATTTAGTTCACTCCGTTTTCAAAACGGAGAAATACTTGAAGCCAGACCCTTTTCGCTTTAGCCTGAAATAGATTTGAAAATTCTTCCTAGTCGCTCAGGTAGGATTTCAAATCCTGCCCTAGCTAAATCTTCTAAGTAAACAGCGGATTTACCATTGCAAACTCGAATACTTATTCCTGATAAATCTAAAGTTTTTGATTCTGTTTCGATTTCTATAACCTGTGCAGAATCGAGAGATTTAGCATAATCAAGTATTTTATCGGATAGCAAGATTGGAACTCTTATTACCTTAGTTTTACCACGCTTCCACTTAAATTTAGCCCCCGCATTTAACCTAGTCCCACCACGCGGCATAAACTAATTACCTTTGATTCTGTAACACTTTCAATTAAGGATAGCAGATAATTTTCTAAAACCTGTAACAGGATCAATAAAGGGTAAGAATTATCTTCTTACCCTTTGAGGTTAATCAAAATTGTATCATCGGTTTTAATTTTCCCGGATTTGAAATCCTTATAGGGCAAAGCTTCTGGGCTATTTGACCCTATAAATTCCCGGAATGAACTTTCATCTTTTACGATCGCCCACATTACTAAAATCCTTATAAGACAGCATTTGCAAGGATTAAAGTAGAAAAATAATTAAATTCGTTCGGATGGGTTTGGCGATCGCCAAACCCTCCGTACTAAACCACTAAAGTAAAAGGGTATAGGTTATGGCTATACCCTTTTTAAGCTTGTAACGGAATCAATAAAAGGTACGAAGATCGTTTGTACCCTTTAAGGTTGACCGAAATAATGTACTTTATTTCCCAAAACTACCATTTGGCAATATTTTCAGGTTGACCGAAATAAATCAAATAGTGATTAAATCGCTGAAAGGTATATTACCTCTCACGTCCCTTAAATCTTTACAGGGCAACGAGTGGGACCATGTCACTTTTGAAGATACATAAATTGAGTGCCTGGGCAATGAGGTAGTTGAAAGCCTATAAGTAGAGCGTTTTGAGTCATGAGTATAAACACTCCATTGCAAAGATGGCATGCTCCCCAGTGAGTTAAACTTACTACTGTTTTGAATTTGTTACGATATCATAGGAGGTGTTTACTTTTTTATATTTAAATTACTTGAAACTTGCTTCTGGTATATGTTTGAGAGTGTTTACTTTTTTGGGTTTTTATTTTTCCGGTTTGAACCCGGAAAAATCATTGAACTTGTAACAGTTTCAAAAAGGGTATCACTGCAACTGATACCCTTTGGGGCTAAATCAATATTTCTCCGTATTGAGTAGCTGAAACCCTTGATATTGCTCAATTACGGGAAATCCCGTGTTTGATATGTGACCAAAAATCCTAAAAACATCCCCATAATTAAAAGCTGAAAGCATTGATCGAGCATCAAAGGCATAATATTTAGCAATAGCTTGACAAAGTTCATCTATGACAACTTTACGACCTCAGGATCATTCAATATGAACCTTCAATCCTTACGAAGATAAGGTTTCAGGTAATTTTCAAGATTGTTTGATATAGGGTACTTCCCCGTTCCGGGAATTCCCGGAACGGTTTTGAATATGTAACAAAATCAATTTTCTGACAAATACAAGTGAAGGCGGATAAGATATGATGGATATATCAGAAAGAAAAAGCCTTAGATGTTGGTGCATCTAAGATCTTTAAGTATACTCAGACTATTTCTGGGTTATATAGAGTACCAAAAAGCATAACAAATAGGCAGTACCCATTATTATGCTTTGGATCATAACCGGACTTCAAGTGAGGGCGATCGCCTTCACTTGAAGGTTTTACTTACCACTTCTTAAATTTTTTGGCTAGAATACCTGCCCTGCAAGGGTTTAACTGTGATACCACTTTTTGGTAAAAGCTAAATCATTTACGACACATTGATTTTTGCAGGAAATCCTGCAAAAATGGGAATTACCCCATAATGTGAACTAATTACTAATATTATCTCCTTTAAAGAATTGACTTGTGTTTGAATTTTCAGGAATATTCCGCAAAATTCAGAGTCATTACTATACATGGCTTCCCGTTTTAAAAAGACTGAAAAAATTGATTATTAGAAAAGGTCAATTTTTACTCCGGAATACTCCGGAGTAATTTTAGGCGGGTTAATGGCGATCGCTAAGAAATAGGCTTTCACCTATTGTTTTGTAATTGTACCAGCTAAAACATTTTGAAGTATGTATCCTTCAAGTTGCCATAACTGGCGTTCAGCGTCTTTACGTGCCCATTCTCTGCCAACTTCTAAAACAAAATTAGCTGGGTCTACGCATGCCCCTCTACCCAAAATAGTAAAACCCGATTTTAGTTTGTAACTAACCACTAATTCTTTTCCCCAAAAAGTATGTTCTTGCGTTTCTGCTTCATCCAATAAAGCGGTAATTTGTTCTTGAGTGACTGTGTTCATATTATTTTTATACAATGATTACATAATTATTTTACTTGAATAAAGTAGCGATCGCCATTAACACCCAAAACAAAACCCCCAAATACTCAAACTTACTTGGGGGTCAAAAAAAAGAATATGCAAGCCTATATTCAGGGTTAACAAGATTATTTTAGACTATTTTATCTACATACATAATATTCCTCATCTTCTTGCTCATCTTTTTTTGGCTTTAGAGGCTTGAGTGACTTGAGTGAATTTATAGCAGATTCGTGTTTTGCTCTGTCAGATATCAAATTTTGATACTTAAGGCAAAATTCTAACAGTTCCCAATCATTTTCAGCCTCACACTGGAGGCTATAAGAAGCGTGGGACGTTTTAATAGCGTGTACAATCTTTAGCCTGGATTTGACCAGATTAAATAACGCTATGATATCTTCATCATCCATGAGTTCTCCATCATGGATGATACCTAAATTGTAGGTATCCGTGGAGTTAAATAGCGAAACTAATTCAGGTTTTCCTGTTTTCTCAAGTTTGTGTGGATCGATAATGATTTCAATACTAAATCTAAAATCAACGCTGGTCAGATGATTTGTATCCACAATAGTTTTGTGCATGCCGTCGGGTAATTGGACTATTTTGTTGTGCAATAAATTGTAGCCTGCAACTCTTACCAAGTTATCTGTTCTAGGGAAAAAAGCCCGAAAATTAGCCATGTCGCACCTCGGTTGATTGATTAATTGGTTGGTTGGAAATAATTGATTATTTAAACAATATAGTAGTATACGTATAAAGTCAATAAAAAAGCCAAAACAGAACCCCCAAATACTCAAACTTACTTGGGGGTCAAAAAAAGAATATGCACACTTGAATTTTATCTTAACAAATTTAAATTGCCATTGAGTAATTGACCAATTTGTTCACCTTTCAATACTATTCCTGTGGGGCGATCGCTAACATAAGCATTATTTACAGGACTAAAACGATAAACCCTGCAAACCTCTTTAGAGTGAGTGAATTTAGGAATTCTAATTCTATCTTTTCCCCTATGCGGATCAACCAAAATAGTTGAAGGAATTTCCGGTAATTCACCATCTTTGACAAACTTTTCAACTACTTTTTCGCACTCAAGGCAGCGGAAGCAATTAGGGCAGTACCAGTTATGGTTGTCGAGGTTTTTCTGTCCGCAAATCTTACAGTCGGGAACCGGGAATGAGTTGCAGGCACCATTGGGGGTACCATGCCGTTTTTTGCAGTAGGGGGAGGTTTTCATGATTTAATTTATGAAGTTTCAGATGTTATTGGATATAAATTAATTATTTGAATATAAGTAGGTGTATGCCCTTTAGCTTCTACTTTTTCCATAATCTCTTTTTTAAGTTTAGTAATTGCTGAGAAAGACCATCCGTCATTACAACAATAAACTTCGTAACTACCGTTTGCTACTAATTTTGTCCATTCGTAAGCTGCAAATTCTACAAAGTATTTTTCCATGCCATTTTATTACCCTCCGTTTATCCGTTTAATTTAGTATTATTAATTGCTGATGCTATGTTGTCTTCAATTATTGCTAAGAACTCCTGCTTATCTTCTTCGTTGAAACCCAGTATTTTCCGCTGAGGTACCCCAATCCCTAACTGGTGTTTAACTGCCTTTGGATCATTAGTCCCTACGGTACAACTATTGGAGGTAACACGATAGCGGAAGCTGCTTCGCATCATTCCTGTACACTGGAGAATTTTGAGGATTCTGCCTTCAGATTTTTTGAGAGCTAGCGTATAGGTAGATAATGGTTTCCACGCTAATCCATCTGGGTCTACTTCTTGCTGAAATCGCAGATCAATAGAAAGCAATGCTGCCTCACCAATTTCTGTCATTGTAGGTGTAAGGTCATTACAAGCAACAGACAATCTTTTTAGTGCTTGCTGTAGTTGGGTGTCATCATACTCAAAGGAAAATACAGGGGATGACATGGGATTAAGATGTAAAAATTGTCCTAGCTTTATCTGCCGATGCAGTCCAGTAAGTACGAATATTCTCTGGTAAGTCTCCCCATCTTGGCATTGATTTACCTTGATAATTTTTCCAACAAGCTGCGTCACCGTAGGCTTCATACAATAATTCAGCGATCGCGGACATATCAAGTTCGGCTACCGCAGGTTCGTTAATTACTACTTCTTTTACTGTAAATTGTTCAGTCATTTTTTCTCCAGTTATGGCCTTTTTAGCATCTTGAATCCAAGTTTGGCGTTCTTGTTCTGGGATATTATCCCAATTTTTTTCTGGGAAGTAGGCACAGAAAACCCGCTTAGCAGCTAACTCAATTTGTTCATCAGATACTTTAATCAATTTTACTCCTATATTTTTAACCTAAACTTTCTGGTAGTACAGTTGCATCTGGTGCATCTAATCCCCACCGTTTCTTAATTTCTCGCATATACAAGGTATCGGCTACGATTATCCGCTCATGTATTTTAACCAACATACTCTTGATTTGTTCATCATTCATGCTTTCAACTTGTAATTTAAAAGCATGAATTTTAAACTCCTGCTCTGTTGTTAATTCGATCATGGCAATAAACAGGCTCCTGAATCACATCCCACCACACCATCACCAGCTTCTTTAGATTGAGAAAAGTCTGTAGGTGTGTGTAAATTAACTAAATAGTCAAAATCATCATTTTTTCGCCTACTTAGAGCGATCGCCATCAACACTTCGTACTGATCTTTAGTAATTGGCTCAAATGGGAGGCGGGGAAAGGTTTGTTTATCATGGAACCGAGCTAGGATTGCAGCAGACACATATCCTTGGTCCTGCTCAATGGCTTGGTGGATACAGCGTCCAGCTTCCTCGATTTCATCTGCGGTAATTTCCAAAGTGGCGCTGGTGTTGAAGGTTGTCCAGTGCTGCTGGACAGTCATATAGGCTCGCCATTGGGCAATAAATGGGAGTTGGGAAATATCAACTTGATCAACACCCGGCAGATGTGCCCAATTAGTGCAAGTAGGAATTTCAACTAACCATTCAGTACAGCGGGGGTCAAAGGGGTCATCTAGCAGAACACCATGCTTATCCTTATCTAGCTGAGAGGGAACCACACTGTAACCGTAGTCAATGCATGCTAGAGCCACCGGATCATTTTTGGGCATCGTAATCCGGCGAAGGTAGTAGGTATCCTTGGGAGGATGCCACCCTGGACTTGAGCCAGTTAGGAGACTTTTGGTGCCAGCGGGCTGAACAGTGGTAAATCGGTTTGGTTGTTTGAGTAAATGGTAGTCACAGTAACTCTCAACCATCTGGGCAACTATACCTTTCCATTGCGAAAGATATATTTCCTCAATTATTTGGAATACCTGACCTAGTGTTTGCCGGAACTCATCCCCAAGCCTTAAAAAGCGATCGCTACAAATCCGATAAATCTCAGGTGGTAGAAAGATTTTCAGGTGATCTTTATACAGAACAGATTGATACTTATCAAAAGTGGCGTTGGGTTTAAGGATGATAAACTTCTCATCCGGGTATTGCCCCCAATCTAAACCCCGACCCGCTGCATACCATTCTAAATACTTCACACCAAACAGATTCACGCAGAAGTCAAACCATCCCGTAAACGACACTGCCACAATCGGATCTAAATCGCGCGATCGCTGGTACCGTTCTTCGGTGAATCCACGCTTAAGTAATGCACAGACGATTAAAGCTCCTGCCCTAAAAGCTTTACGTTGGGATTCAAAGTCTAATGGGTTAATTTGTGATAAATGCACCTCAGAGAGGTTACAGTGAAAATCTTTACCACAAATTTCTCCACATGGGTTAAGAGAATACCTAGACATCCGATGATCTAGCTCATCCTCATCCATTTCAACACCCGCCCGATAACTGATCGCCCTCAGAGTGCTTGCGGCATAAAATCTATTTCCCTCGTAGCTATCTAAAAACTGCTGCTTTAATTCTGAGGTGTTAAGAATATCCGCGTTGGCACGGGCGATCGCCTCTCCAGCCCATTGAATTGCACCTTCACCGCTATAGTACTGCTTCCGAACCGAGCCAATACATTCATCAAGGGTAGGTTTACGGTGGAAGACACGGGTATGGTTTGCCATCCGCAGGGCATCACGGTCTGGGTCAATCTTCCAATTACCTAAACTATCTTGCTGCCAAAGGCTAGTTTTAGCGTTTTCTGCGATCAGGTCATCGGCACAAAATTGGCGGATTCCGGCACTACGGCGGATATTTCCAGCTACAACACACAAAGCAGCTTCATCTATTAATAGGCAACATTCAAGTGAGGTGAGATATCTGCCTACAGCTGCGTTGGTAATTTTAGTGATTTTTTTAAATAGGTTCGGCAACTTTACTGGATTAGCAGTTCCACCAAACCCTTTTAGTGGAGAACCTGATTGGCGAACAAAGGATAGATCAACGATGACTTTAATACTGGGTAACTCATCAGGATCGCTGGACTTTTCCAAGAACCACTGATATGCATCTACCCACCCTTGTCGGGAGTCCCCCACGGACATGCTATAAAAGCCAGGTTTAATTAGGTGGACTTCAGTTGTGTCTCCTACACCCTCTGGATAGGGGTAATTCTGCCCTAAGTTATCTGCAACTTCCACATCAATGTGAACGCGAATCATGGGCAGATTATTAATACAGCGAGGCTCTAAGACAGCACCAGTACCACTGCCTTGCATAGCTAACCCCATTAGCAAGCCAAAGCTATGCCAATCAATAATATCTGTACCAGTACAATTAAAGGCTCCAGAGTAGTTCTCTGGTTTGTTTAACCATTCTGTTCCCCCCACCCATAACCAGCGGCCGGAGGGAATAACGTGTAATTTATCTAGGCTCTCTCGGACTAGCTGTCGCTCCCAGTCCGCAAAATCCCCCAATTCAAACAAAGCTTGTGTAGTGCGATCGCACGTCATCTTCCAACTTTCTCTAGCTCCTTTGATATAGCGAGAGTAAGATTTATAAAACACGGGGAACGCACAAGTTGCTGATTGGGGGAACATAAGTTAAGCGGCTATAGGTAATTTTGCAGTTGACAGCAGAGATTCCCACCCTTTGGCGTAGGCTAGGTTCATACCTCTAGAGGCAGAACCAGCCCCAGATGGGTTGGATACGAATAGGGAGTATTTAAGGTTGGGGATATCTAGAACGATTTCCACACTAGAAACCTGGTCGGGGTTATCTTTATCCCAGAACTGTCCAGTTAGGACATTACCCTGACACTTTACATTTCTGATTATTGTTCCTCTATCGAGGAAATAGCTGACAGCAAGGATGTTTCTAAAGATACGTACCATTTTGCTTCCTTTAAATTGTGTTAGTTCCGTTTTTCCCGCAAAAATCCCCAGTGGGTTCTAACCACTGGGGAGTCAAATGGATCGCAGACCAATTCGATGCAGTCTTGATATGTCCGGGGAGTGCGATCGGGTGTCGTCCTTCTGCTTTTTGAGGCGAGCAGGATGTGGCGATCATCTTCCTTCCTAAATTCTTGGATAAAAAAACCAGCACACCGCAGCAGGTTAACTATCCGGGATGGGAAATGGGCCCATTCTCCCCAACGAAGATATTGTGAATGTGCTTCTATAGCATCAAAGGGTAAAAGCCGTGTGTGATGCAAATAATATTTAGCACCAGATCCATCCCCACGATTTGTAGGGCCAACACATTTTAGATAATTGATACCAGCCCACCCTAAGATGTTCATCTCTTCACCTTGAACAAGCACATAAACATCAGAGGCTAGCTTCCCTAAATCAACTTCTAAGCAAGCATCTTTCCCATTGGGAACCCACTTTACATGGACAGAGATATATTTACCTTGACTTGCATCTTTAAACCAAAAATCTTCCCTATTTGGTTCATCCTGCGGATTAGTAGGGGGTTCTGCCCCCAATAGGCGAGCTACGTAATCTTTTGCTATATCTCGATAGGAAACTCCTATACCTGGTAGATCCCAGTTAGGTATGGGCTTCCATATAAAATCCTTGCACCAAAGCCAAGCTACCCCATTGGGGGAAAGGGAATCGGATAGAACTCGAATATCATTTCTGAACGCCTCGATCTGTGAGGCGTATGGCAGTTTAGACTTTGGCTCAGGCACGGTTGCCACAAAGCAGTCTACGGGTGACGTTTTTGAAACTGATGTCGGTTGTGTGGAAATTTTATCGGCCAGCACTTTTTTGACCAAACTCTGATAAGATTTTTTATATCATATTTGTTCGTTCTTTTTTGAAAATTGTGATTTTTTTATTTTATTGTCAAACGGAGTGTAAAATGGTATGTTCTCTAAGGAACAAAAAAAATATCCCCTACCCAGGGGGGGAAGGAGACAAGAAGCAAAATATTTTACTCAAATTTTATCGGTGTTTTAATTCCTCTTAATGTACCACACATACTACCTCATTGGCACGGGGAGCGTATGGGATACCGGGGGAGAGGGCAATTAACAAAGAAAAACGATGAACGGTCAAGTAACAGTCGGTCAAGTGAGGTAAAACGATGAACTGTTTTTTGAAATCAATTCACCAATTTAAGCACAACACCTCTAACTCAGCAGAAGAAGGAGCAAGAAATGCTAGCTAAAGAAGGATCTTTATCTACAACACCTCTAACTCAGCAGAAGAAGGAGCAAGAAATGTTAAACAAAGAATCAATGCTGAATATATCATTTTCTAGCGATACTGTCAACAAGAATTCTGAGATTTTTATAAATTACAAGCCTCAAGATCTCCTTACCGTAAGGGAAAAAGGTATTAGCCCCAGAGGTGCAAAAAAGAATGGGGGCGGAGACAGGGATAGTATGTTTTCGTCGCCCACCATAAATACACCAACAACAAAAATAGATGCCCAATCGTGTGAACAGTCGCATATAAACTCAAGTTCACACCAAACACATCTAGATAGATCGCACTCTTCTAATTTTTCTAACTTTCTCAGTATAAAACGTATGGACTTTATTGGCTACAGTCGCCCAATTCTTGACCTTGTAAAAGATATTAACGCCGCTATTGTCTTTACCAGATTGGAATACTGGTTTGACATAACCAAAGGCGAAGGTTTCTACAAATTTTTATCCCCCAACGACAACCGACATTACAGGTTAGGTGACAGTTGGACCGAGGAACTAGGTTTTAGCGAATTTCAGTTCAGAACAGCTTTTGACAAAATTGGTGTTAAGCATAAATCTTACACCCAGTTTATTGCATCACCAAACCCATTTTTAAGTGAGGATGGCGAAGAAAAATACTTTTGCAGCTATCACGACCACTTAGAGGGAACGACGTGGTATTTTAGGAACCACAGCAAAATTGCAATACTTACTGGGAAGTTTAAATCCAAACAATCATCAAAAAAATCGAGAGGGCTTTCTAGATCCGATAAAGCTCACTTATCTCTCGTACCTGACAAGACAGAGATAAAGGATCTTAGTTTACAGGATTCAGGGGCTGTTTTTTTGGGCCCATCTACAGACGTATGTAGCCAAGACTGTTCACCCCAAGTGAATGAAGGAAGTGAAGACACCCTATATATAAGGAATTCAATTATTACTTCATTAACTACTACAAATACAAATCCCACCCCCCACCCAAAGACAAGTGAGGAGGATTTTGTTCCAAAATCGGAGGAGAAAGAAGAAATGGCCAAAGAGGAATTTCCAGATTTACCCCTTATCCCTGGATTTGAGGTAATCCAAGATCTACCAGCTATTAACCTGACGTTAATTTCAGAAGAACCTACCGTTAGCAGCACAACTGAAGAAGAACCAGAAACAACATCTTCGCCATGTGAAGAAATTAAGCAGCACACAGATCACTCATTTCCCAACGGATTTAAAAAAGAAGGTTCCGCGCCTCGTTCGACAAAGCCGAACAATCGAACTAATATCCCCAAGCCAATATTACATAGACCAAATGTTGCTGATCATACGGATGAATGGATTAACAAAACCGATGATGAGCTAGACGAATACTGCGGTTCACTTTTGAAACGCCACCTTAACCCGATCAAGGGTGTTCATCGCAGTTCGTCCGCTGACCCGTGGATGAATGGTGATAATGTTGACAGGAATTTTCTCGGATGGTATATTAAGGTACGTGAGGAGGAATGTAAACTCACGAATATCAACGGTAAGAGCAATTACCAACCGACGCGCGTTAATTGCATGAGTGAGATTTCCGGCAATTACGTCAGGGCGAAAGAATATTACAAGGACTACTTAGCTTATCTTCGCAAACTCCGCCAAAAAGAAGCGGAACCCGAAGTAGACTTTTTTGTGGAATTTGATTCAATTCATCATGAAAATGTGATGGACCAAATTGAAATCCACGGGTTTGAAGAATTTCTTACCCAGTCTAATATTGGGCGACTCTTCCGTGATCAGGCTCAGGTCGATCGCTGGGGTGAGCATATTTGTAAGTCTGGATTCGGTCGTCTTTTCAGAGTAAAAATGTCGCGATCGCCAAAAGTTTTCCAACGATATGGCCACTTAATGCAAGAAACAGCTTAGAGCTTAGGTAGTATCCTGTTGTACTAAATACAAAAAACCGAGCAATTTTATGGAATCTCAATTTTTGAAAGTCCCACCAAACAGCATTGAGGCAGAAGAGGCGGTTCTGGGTGGTTTGATGTTATCCCCAGGTGCCATAGAAAGGGTGATTGAAACCTTGAGGGAAGAAGCTTTTTACTTGGTAACTCACCAAAAAATCTATAGAGCTATACTTACTCTGCGTCTAGAAGGGAAACCGACGGATGCCATGTTTGTAGCAAATAAGCTAGAGGAAATCCAAGAATTACACAACGTTGGGGGTAGGTCGAAATTAGCAGACCTACTAGATCGGACAGTTTCAGATGTTAACATCGACCAGCTGTCCGATTTGTTGATCCAAAAATGGATACGTCGTCAAATAATTACCCAATTTAGGGAACTCTTGGATTTTGCAGAAACCCCTGCAAACACCAATGAAGAAATACTGGCTTACGGTTCAAGGATAATTGATGGTTTCCAAGAAAGCATTACCTCTGAGTTAAAACCAATTAGTGAAATAGCGATCGCGGGATTTACAAAATTAGAAGGAGTCCAAAGTGGTGATATATCCCCCAGTGTCAAAACTGGGTATCTTGCACTAGATGGACTAACTGGGGGGCTTAGTGAATCAACTTTGACAATTATTGCTGGACGGCCATCAATGGGTAAAACTGCCCTGGGGCTAGAGATAGCCGAGAATATTTCCAGAGTTGCCCCAGTAGTTGTATTCAGCCTAGAAATGAGCAGTCAGCAATTAGTAGAAAGAATGATTTGCTCAAAATCTCAACTACCCACAAACATATTCAAGATGAGGGATATAAAAGATTTTCAGTGGGATAAGGTAGTTGAGGCTACTAATAAAATTTCTGGATTATCGATTTACGTAAACGATAGCCGGAATATTACCCCGTCCTCTATACTTGCCCAATGCCGATGGGCCAAGAAACGAAACAATGGTGTTTTGGGGGCTGTAGTTGTTGACTATCTACAGTTAATGAGTAAATCTAATCAAGTTTCAAATGAAGTATCAGAGTTAGATGCGATTACTTTGGCTTTCCGGCAGCTAAGTGGTGAGCTAAAAGTACCGGTTATCCTGCTTTGTCAAATCAATCGGGGGTGTGAATCCAGAAATGATAAGCGCCCACTTTTATCCGACTTAAAGGGGTCTGGTGCTATCGAGCAACACGCAGACATGGTCATGATATTATACCGTGACGACTACTACAACCCTCAGTCAGAGGAACAGGGAATAGTTGAGATAAACGTGGCCAAACACCGTAATGGTCCTACCGGAACAGTAAAAATGCTGTTTGACAGACAATTTACCACCTTTAGAGATATTCTACCAAGGCATCAATGATCGCCGATTTACCCCCATTGCTCAGATACTTTGGGGGGAAGTACCGAGATGCTGCCAAGATTATCTCCCACTTCCCTCCCCATTCTGCGTACTGTGAACCCTTCTGTGGCGGAGCATCAGTACTCCTCCAGAAACCTCCAGTCCCAGTTGAAATTATCAACGACCTCAGCGACGACGTGGTTAATTTCTTCCAGGTTTTCCGCGATCGCTATCAGGAGTTTCTCTGGCAGATAGAGAATACTCCCTACTCCCGAACCGTCTGGAAGAAAGCTTTTGAACCAACTACCGAACCCTTGCAACGTGCCGTTAATTTCTATATTCGCAGCTGGCAGACCCACGGCGGCGGAACATCGGTTACTAAAAACGGGGGATGGTCACTCATTCATCAATCCAATAGCCGAAACGTCGTTGAGACTTGGAATAGAACCAACCATTTGGAGCAGGTGCGCGATCGCCTAAAGCTGGTTCAGATTGAATGTGGGGATGCCCTAAAGCTAATTCGCCGTGTAGGGGAAAATCCAGACCTTCTGCTTTACTGTGACCCTCCCTACATCGCAGATTCGCGGGTCAGCAAAAATATTTATGACCATGAGATGAGTATTCACCAGCATCAAGAATTACTCTCCACACTTCAATCAGTAGATGCAATGGTTATTCTTTCTGGGTACGGGTCTGAAGTTTATGAGCGATCGCTGTCTGACTGGCGGTGTATTAAGTGGGACGCTAAAACTAATGGCTCTCGTACTGGTGTTGAGTGTTTATGGCTTAGTCCAAACTGCAAAGAAAACTATCCACTACTGGGGCTGTTGGCATGATTCACACCAGTTACTACTCCGGACCAATTATCGGGGAAGGTATTTCTATCTCCCGTCGTCCCCCAAAAAATTTCACTGGGACACACTTAAATATGCTTGCCCCGTCTGAGGAGCTACTAAAAAAGTGGAAACTCATAGAGAAAAAAGCAAAAACTGCTGAGGTTGAAAACTATTCGACTTATTTAAAAAATCTGTATACCGTTAGTTACCAACCAGCTTTTTTGAATATTCTGAGGAAGAATTCTGAGCAAATTACTAATTGGCTCAATTCTACCTTGTCAGCAGGAAAACCCGTAACGCTTTTATGCTACGAAAAACCAAATGAACCCTGCCACCGTCACGATGTAGCAGAGTTCTTGGAAAAGCTTTCACCTGGATGCTACGGAGGTGAAGTTACTCTGATAGCACCACAAGAAGTTAAAAAATCGGCAGTAGTTGAACAAGAAAAATTTTTAGCAGAATACCCCTCATTGGGCGATACTGTAGAAGTTTGGTCAGTTCTTGATAAATGTTGGAAAGCTGGAACTGTGATCAATAATCACGTACCAAGTCTCGCACCCAAAGGCTCTATTCCCTCATTTGTTGAGGTTCAGGTAGAAAATCAAATTCTCAAAGCTTTTGGGCTATCTTCTTTACGAAGCAGTAAATAAGTTTTTCAGCTTGCGATCTATCAAAACTCGGAATGTTCCCTTCGTTCTTGCGATCGCACTACATTAAGCAAATAGTCTATCTGACATTTTGGATCAGCTTGCGATCTGAATAGGGAGAGAAATTTGTCTTGCGACTTGCCAATCCCATGACTTGCGATCTCATCTTTTTATTCATCCTTGGCGATCTAAACCTATTTAAAGTAATTGTTCACAGCTTGCGATCTTTCTTTCCTACTTGACTAGAAAACTGTAATACTTAGCGATCGCCACCAATCCTAAAACTGCCTGTGAGAACCTAAGTGATAAAATTCCTGCTGACTTGCGACCTACGCCCAATTTATGTGTTTCGTAATCAAAGTACAAATACTTGTGCAACCAAAACCTTTGTGGGGTAAGGTTTTCAGGAGAAAACAACTTTTTGGGGAATTGTCTAAACCTGCGCTAGACCTTTAACAGTCGATGGCTCACGATTCAACTTGCGACATACTCGGACCTGCGATCGCTCAGACCTAAAATTCCTTACCCTTGCAATCCCTATTCCCTGTCTTGTCCTGACCTGGATACTTGCGATTTTCGCCAGGCATCCCCAAAATTGTGGCAACCAGGAAGATAACTTGCGATCATTCAGAACTATCACTTGCGATCGCCACTCCCGGATCTTAACCTTTTTTAATAATTAGTCAGAATTGCAACTGCCTAAATATTTAAGTGCGATCGCGACTTTAATGCTGTCATTAACAAGTTTAAACCTGTATTCTGTGTCTTGCGACTGTCTAACATCTACTAGGTGCGATCGCCACTTTTAACCCCCTGATTTAAGTAAACACTCAAATTTTACTTGCGACTACCCAGACATCTAAAGCCTATCACCACTTTTTCGTGGTGTTTATCCAAATCCAATAACTCCACTTGCGACTATCCAGACATCTAGAGCCTATCGCCACTAATTAAATCGAGACTTAAATTCAGTAACTTATGTCAACCTTGCGACTACCCAGACATCTAGGGCCTATCGCCACCTGGATTGGGGGTGGAAAGTGACGAAAGAATGGATCAGCTTGCGACTACCCAGACATCTAGGGCCTATCGCCACGAAATTGAGCGAAAAACGCTCTCGTGCCAACCGTGATTCTTGCGACTATCCAGACATCTAGAGCCTATCGCTACAGTTGACCTAGATAAAGATGCGGCAATAACTCGTATTCTTGCAACTACCCAGATATCTAGGGCTTATCGCCACAGAGCACACCAACACTCTAAGGAACAGAGGATCATAGGCACTTGCGACTACCCAGACATCTAAGTTCTATCGCCACTGATTGTCCAGTATAGCTAGGAATTAGCTGGTTGAGCTTGCGACTACCCAGACATCTAAAGCCTATCGCCACGTTAAGCGTTAGCTGATCAAGAATCTGCCTATTGTAAACTTGCGACTACCCAGACATCTAAAGCCTATCGCCACCGCTAGGGATGCACACCAAAAAGTTTGGGCATTACAAGCTTGCGACTACCCAGACATCTAAAGCCTATCGCCACCCCTCCCCTCCAGAACCCAGTCGTAGAAAGAATTCCAGAAAGGGTTTCCGAAGTTCAGGTAAACAAGCTGTGTTTATTCCCGCGTGAGATACAGCAGATACCCAAAATCGTTGCAGAGCAAAGATCGCAAGGGTGGCACGCGCGCAATTGTCAAGGTTCAGGTAGCAGATCGCTCTAAGAGTGTAGGTATTCCGGTTGCCCGGGATCGGAGCAGGATTCCGGCCCGCTCATTGAGGGACTTGTCTCAATCCAGGGCTTTCACCTACTGGTCGCTTGGGGGTACTCCCACTGGTATTTTGTCCCCCAAATACTGAACTTAAGTTCAGAACAAGCTTTAACTTCCGCAGACCAAGCCGCGTAGACTTTGAAAAATTCAAAGTAAACACATTATGATCCATAATTTCAAAAAAGGCAAGATGTTCTTTTTTGGATTAAATTAGTTCATGTCACGGTTTAGGGGTAACGGGGATGATAACGACTGAGTGCAAAATCTACATGAATGATTGGGAGAAAAATTTCTTTACTGGCAGAAATGCAGCTAATTTAAGGTGGATTTGGAACAAGGCGCTAGAGTTGCTGATTGAGTATCAGCAGTTTAGGTATTACGAGTTCATGTTAAAAAACGCAGCAAAAGAAAAAATCAACATGAACGGGATTCTCCGCTGTAGGCTCCGCTTAAATAAAAAGAGGGCATGGGCATCGCCAACTTGTGAAATTGCAATTATTAAAAATGGAGTCTACACCCCCATACCCCCAAAAATGCTACCAGAGGAACCAACTCTGTTGTCCCATTACCCTGAAAATAAGGCTAGACCCAAAAATCCAGACCTTTTTATGACCCTTACAGGGTACCTGACTAAGACAAGATGTGATTTGATGCGTGAAGAAGAAGACTCCCGCCGGCGGCTAATAAATAAGGATCGTGTAGAAAAGGGTCAGCCGAAACTAAAACTACTGGGGGAACTCACTGTACCGTCGTCTTGGATGAAGGGGACTGTGTTTAATCGCTTAGTTGCTGCTTGGGAAGCTTATTTGAACCCCAAGATAGAAAAAGCTTGTATGCCTAATTTTAAAAAGAATGAGATGTTGCCATCATTCCATTGCATTAGTCCAGAGCAGATCTGGTTTGATGGCGATAGACTTAGGCTCCCTGGTAAATGGGTAGATGGTGAAGGTAAGCAGCATCCTTTATCACTAAGATTTGTAAATAAGAATCATGAGCGAATTCCCGAAGAGGTGCGATCTACCCCCGGAGCCATTAGGGCGGTAACTATTAAGGAAGAACCCACCGGGTGGTATGTGTGTATTGTCAGTGCCCATCCTTTGGAAGTTAAAATTCGTAAACTGGAAGCTCAGTTGAAAAAGACTCCGGAGTTTGTGGAAAAAGAGTTGCTTAAGCAGCAAATCAGTGATTTAAAGGCAGAATTATCAATACAGGTACGTAAAAAAGCCAAAATTAAACCTCGGAAGCGGGGAATAGCTGTCCATACGGGGCTAATCAACCTCATGTCCAGTGACGAACCTGGTAGCCATGTCAAAAATCCTCGGTTTGCTGCCAAACAAGCTCGAAAATTAGCAAGAATCGAGCGTAAACTAGCCAGACAACGCAGCGATAGGAAAAAATTAATCAAGGAGCGCCAAGAGCAAGGGTTGTCCGTGGATCATTTGCGGGGAGATAGTAATAATTACAAAAAAACGCTCCACCGAAAAGGTAAAATCAATGAAACCAAGATCCGGCGACCCGCCAATGCATTTTTGCATAAATCCTCAACTATTCTGGTACGCCGCTTTGGGAAAATAACTATTGAGGAAATGCCGACAGACGAGATGGTGAAGCGTCCGGATCCGATACCAAGTGCAGATGGTAAAGGATATGAACCAAATGGTGCGGAACACCAATCTGATTTAAATCGCGAAATTTTAGATGCTAGATGGGGACGATACCGATCGCTGGTGGAGGAGAAATGTCGGCGATTTAGGGGACCAGATAGCTTCACTTTGTCCCCATCTCCTTATTCCAGCCAGATATGTCACTGTTGTGGGGAACTAGGTAGACACCCAAAAGCTCTTGAGTTTTACTGCTTAAACGAACGTTGTAAGCTTTATCAAATTCAACAAAACGCTGATACAAATGCTGCACAAAATGATTATTACGGTGCTTTTTGTGATGAAAAAGATATTAAGCACTATGAATGGTTTTCTCATATTACCCGCACTGACAAGCCTGTGCCACCTGAATCGCTAGAGGGTGTAGACAGCAAAAAACGCACTATCAAAAAAACCAGAAAGGCTGTTAAACCAAAAACGGCTAAAACAAAGAGAATAAAACCAATAGTGGTGAAAACTTAAGCTAAAAACGAAATCGCTGAAATACTGCCACCACAAGTATTTCATGCGATTTGCAAAAATATACTTGTTTTGCAAAAATATTTATTTGATAATATTATAAGATATGTGTAGTTGCAAAGCGGTAGTATGTGGTTATGGTGTTACTAAGCGGTGAGACTTCAGTGAATGGTAAGGAAGATAATAATTATCGTGATGATCGTGATGTAAGTGGAAACGTAAAATCGGCGAATTACTTTCCACCCGAGGAAGATATTAAAGCCAAGCTCGTAACCTTTTTCAGGCAGGAAGCCAGAGAAAAAGATCTAACACCCTATAAGTTGTCCGCAGAAATAGAAAGTAAAATTCCGGAAATAGGAAGAAACAAAATCCGGCGTTGGTCTGACCCGGCTCAAACTGATGTGCCAAAAGTCACAGACTTGGCAATGCTGGCTAAATTTTACGGGATGTCACTGGCCAGCTTTTTGATAAACAAACTAAACTGTACTGTCTCTGAGGCTGAAGACCTAGAGTCTCGGCTTCAGAATGCCTCTACGGCTGAACTGGCTAACATTGTCGCAATATCAAGCCAATTATTAGCCGAAAGATTAAAAGGGCAATCTGACAAAAGACAGAGTACAATTTCCGGAGATCTTTTAAATCGCTTACAAAAAGCTTTTATATACGTACTGACCAAGAGAAATTTTTCTTTGGTTGATTGCGCGGGAATGACCAATATCCCGCTTGAGACTTTGCACCATATTAGAAATAATGTAGATGGTATAGAGATATCAGAGAATACACTCTATACCATAGCTTGGTTCATGGTAGAATATTTGGATAGAAGAAAGTTAACCACCCTGCAAAGTACTTGGGACGCTAAATTAGGTAATTGCTACGAACAAATTATTAAGTTAATTGAAGACTTGATATTAGAGTATGAAGAGATTAGTAAATAGAATCCTCCCAATTTACAAATGAATAAACAAAAAGTGCCTTTGATACCCTTTTAATTTCTATCAAGGCATTTTTTGTATTTAAATGATCAATGTCTGCAATTTTTAAAGAAAGTAAGTGTTTCCGCATATATTCCCGTCCCCATTTACTAAAAATCGAAGGTTCCCCATTTAATTTGTCCCCTAAAAAATTCTCTGCCAATTCGTTCAATGCAACCACTTTTTGCTTTTGGCCACGAATACTCATCATAACGGTAGGGTATCTTGATGAGTAGCAATAATTTTCAACTGCTTTCCTTTGAAGTTTTTGTAAAGTATATTTGGGGGAATTGTAAAGTGGGGTTTTAAATAAATTCTCCCCATCTAAAAAAACAAGCCCTTGGTATTTGTCGCCAACTTTTTCGACCAATATGGGTGTATCCAAAAACCTACTTAGCGATGTACGTAGGCTTCCTGTACTTAACTGAATTGTTAACATTTTTAAACCAAATAAATTGCTTGCAAAATACAATAATTAAAAAAAATTATAGCCTTGTTTCTTAAAATCTATCTTTAGCAGGAAGAAAAATAGATAGGGGGTTTGACCCCCTATTCTTAGAAGACGGATCTAAAAGGATCTAGTAAAAGCCTTTAAATCTATTCTGGTAATTTTCCACCCCCTGCCAATATACTTGGCTTTTAGCTTCTTAGACGCGATCGCATCCAACAAATATTTACGAGAAAGCCCAGTTAGTAACTGACATTCTTTCAGTGTTAATACCAGCTTTTCACTGGTTCTAATTTGCTGTAATCCTATGGTGAAAATCCTGGTTATTTCAACGATATCTTCAATACTGTCGGAGGTGTCAGGGTACGGTATAATGTCGTGGGATGTCGGAGATTGTCGTGGTGTATCAGTGGTAATGGATGGACGAATTGGTTTTTCTCGCCGTTCTTTAAATCTCCTTAATTCCTCTTCGTCATATATAGCCTTATTTACCCGTCCTTGCTTAATATATGTACACCCAATCTCGCCAGACTGAGTATAGCGTTCAATCATGCGCTGACTAACACCTAAAAATTCAGCAGCTTGTTTTTTGTCCATGTCGAGGATGACGTGTCTGTCGTAGTACAAGCGTTATTGTCGCGCATGTCGTAGGTAGATGCTCAATAAAAATAAAGACCCCAAAGTTGGGGTCGTTGGGTTATGGTGTTTTGTGTTGTCATTTGACGTGACTTTACCATTTTAACAGTATTTACGCTGAGAATACGGGAATATCGGATCTTCTTTTGAAAGAACCTCTTAATTATGGTATATCTAAATTAGTAGAGTTCCGAGATTCCTGGAAAATGAGCAAAAAACCAAAAACTGAGCATGAACTAGCAGAAGATATCCAGTCACACCCCGACCGAGGAAAAGTAAAGGGTGAACTAGTTACTAAATTAGTAACCGTCGAACTAAATATCATGGTTCCCCCGAATCTTTATAATTCTGTGATTCAAGTACGCGGGGCACTTGGCTACAGTAAATCTCATGTAGCTATGGAAGCTATGCGCCTAGCCTTAGAATTTCTCAAAAAACACGAAAACCTTTTAGCTAGTGCAATTGTCCAATTCCCTCCAGAGGGGCGATGTAATTTCCGGGGACAGGTACCGGAAAGGATTTACAAGCGCGCCATAGAAGAAGGTGGAGGAGTGTTTGACAAACATCAAATTGGATGTTTAGGTTTGGGTCTATTCGTAGACTACAACTATGAAGAATATGAACTTTTCCTTGAAAGGCGAGGAAAAGAATTACAGTGTACGAAGGAAGAAATAATTACTTCCTTGTACGGATTCTCGAAGAAAGTCTCCCGCGAGGAGAGACTAAAGCAATTACAAGAAGGGAACTTGTCTGAAGCACAAAAATTAAAGATGAGTGTTTAAATAGTTGACAACTATAATATATCCAGGTTAAATTATCGTAGTTCATTGTCCTTTTAGATTGTTTTTAATTGAACCCCAAGCTATTTGCTCACCTCATTTAATGTAAATAGTTTGGGGTTCTTTTTGTCTTCTATTTCAGTGCACTGGCTGCTAGTTGGTAAGCAATTTCAATTGGGATGTAAGCTATGTCCACATCTTCGTAATGATTAATTACCTTACTAGCCGCTTGCCAATCTTCCGACGATCCATCTGTGTGTGCATCACCAATAATCCAAAACTTCTTGGACTGGTAGTTTTCTGTATTCTCAATAATTTGGCAATACAACTCAATCCCTGGCTTGTAGACCACGAACTTAGATGCTCTATTGTCCCAAATCCTCTCGTTAGGATCGTAGGTCAAATACTCGCGATCGCTAATCGCAAAAAAGCTTTTTGTAAAATGCCAAGACTTATAAATTCCAGAAAAAGCATTGTAGATCTTTTGATGCATTAACTCAACTTCTTGCTTCAGAAAATCTAGAGTTTTCTGCCCTGTGGATACTCCCTTCTGATTACTAATAACGTAAGCCGAGAATTCAACAGAGTTAATGCTCAGAAAGTCTATAAGGTTAAAAAAGTCAAGGTTGAGGATAAAATCATCAGGTGTTTTTTGGAAGATTCTATTATCATCTTTTGGTTTGGTAATTGTACCGTCTTTGTCAAAAATAATTACATCTGGCGGAAAGCTAATCTCATACTTTTGAGGGACCCAATGAAATTGACGAGCTAAATCTTTAAAAGTCATCCCCTTGCGTGTAGGTGGGTTAAATGGTTCCCACTGCTCTTTCATTCGGTCAATTACACTTTCAGGGACATTGTGTGTTGATTTTGTTCTTTCACCATTTGGTAAGATAACTGCTTCTGACGTGATTATCTGAACCGCATACCCATATTTCTTCGCTAATTTAAGGTATTGATCCAGATAAAATGTGCGAACAAAAGTATTGTGAACAGCGATATCAAGTTTTGATCCCATCCATTCTTCTACTTTTTGTAAAACCCATTCATGAGATTCCTTCTGTAAATGCTGCTGATATTCTCCATCCACATATAACCCCGGATAGTTATCAGCTGCGATATTTACACATCCTCCAATCCTTTTAGCTAAACTGGTTTTACCATTGCCAGTGATACCACGAATCAAAAACAAAGTAGGGTACATCATGTCCATTCTCCAATAAAGTTTTGAGTATATTATCATGGAAATAGTTTATTACTTAAAAATATGGCTACTACTCCAACAGCAAACCAACCAACTACTCCACCAGAACCCTCTACTAATACTCCACCAGAAAATAGCAATACAACTCCATCAACACCTCCTACTACTGCTGCTGTACCTGAACCAGCGACACCCCCGACGACACCCACGACAACAAGCCCAGAACCCGCTCCAAACAAGCTCCAAGTGGCAGCTTTAAATATCGCCGCTATAGCGGCTGGGCAGGTTCTAGGAAACAAGGCAACCAGAGGAATTCCTCTGGTTCTGAGTCCTGCTGATATTAGCAATATCTCCCAGAGTGCGATCGCTCTGGCTAAACAGATAATTGCAGAAACTAGTAAAAACTGAGTTAAAATAAATTACAAGCAAGATGGATTTAAAAATCGTTCTGTTTACACCAGTAAACAGAACTTTTTATTGGTGGTTAAGATATTATAGGGTAATGGTAAATGCTTATCAGTTCTGTTGGCGGTCACTAGCGATCGCTGATAGAACTTTTTAATAGTGGTGGTTTAAAATTTTGGCGATTATAATTAAATAAGTTGTAATTTTTCTAGAAATTAATTTATGGCTACCGCAACCGTTGAATCTAATCCGACTACACCATCTGAAACAACTACACCAGTAGTTGCCACTGCCCCTAATCCAACTACTACCCCTGCAACTACTGGTACAAACCCCACGGCTATCCCCCCCAACGCCGTTACACCTGTAGTAGCAACTGCCGCACCTGCACCTACAAATCCACCAGCATCCACACCTCACCCAGCAACTGTTCCTGCTAATAAAGCTCATGGGGTACTCCCCATTGCAACTGAAATTGCTGGTTCAATTGCATCGGCAGTTATCAATCTAAAAATTCAAAGAGGTGGGCCAAGTATCCTCCTGCCCCACGACACTACTAATGTGGTTGAAAACTCTTGGGCGATCGCTGAGGGTTTACTTGCAAAAGAAGCGGCAGCAGCAGGCTAAAATAATTCTAAATATCTGGTATCTTATTCTTGTCTGATGTGGTATTCAGGCAAGTTTTTTTAATTAATTCTATGATTTCAATCTGGATTCCCGATAAAGGTGTTGGCAAAGGACGACCAAGATTCTCCAACGGACGCACTTATACAGACCCAAGATATTCAAGATGGAAAAGTGCAGCAGTCATTCATTTAATTGCATCTAAGGTTCCTAAGATTACATATCCCTGTTTTGTGGAGTGTCACTTTATTAATTTCCTATCTTCCGATTCTGATAATTTAATCGGCAGTGTTTTAGATGCGATGGTAGAAGCAGAGATATTAAGTAATGATTCTTCCGGCTATGTGGTAGGGTGTAGTGGAAGATTTTATAAGATAAGAAAGCAGCGGAACCAACCAAAGTGTGTAGGAATATTGGTCAAGGTTTCCGCTGCAACTGTGCAAGAATTGGAGATAGATATTAAACAATTTGCTTAATTGATTTTAAATTAATGCACTATATTGTTTTGCCTTTTTAAGTTCATCTTGAGCATTTTTTAAATCATTTTCCAGTTGATTAATTCTCTTCTCTCCAGTTTCTACTAAATATTCAATAGCATTTTGTAGCTCCACTCCTATCCTACTTTGTTTATTAAGCTCATCTTGAGCTTTTCTAAGTTCACTTTCTAACTGGGCGGTTTTGTGTTCGGCAATAAAACTTAGTCTGCTTACCTCATTTTTTTCTTGCTCAAAAGCAGTTTTGTAAACAGCCTGCTCATCCTCAAGTCTTGCGATTTCTGATCTAAGATCAGCAATGGTATTTTCGGAAATACCTACTTTTCTCTCTGCCTCGATCGCCCTACACTCCAGCAAAAGAGCTTTATTTTTTATCTCCTCTTTCTCCCGAAGTAAATCTATGTAAGGTTGTCGATAGGTAGCAATTTGGCGATCGCACTCTTCGGCTAAATTATTAGCCCTCTCATTGGATTCCCTTAGTTCCTGCCTAAGTTGATTTACCTCGCCTTGGTACTTTTCGAGTTGTTGCAAACTCTTACTCCATTGTTCTTGCCTATACTCTTCATACCCAATGGATTTTTCTCTTTTGAGGATATCAATATATCGGGCCCATTTAGGGTAGATAGTTTGTGGGGCTTTAATGTCCTTAAAATCACTGTCCACTAAAATCCATCTACCACCTGTCAAGCGGCGATACCAAGGATACTGGGCAAATATAGAATCAAGAATTTCTGATACTTTCATGCTGTTGCTCCTGCTGTAATTTTAGGTGTAGTTATTTGTGTGTCTAGCGGAAAACTAGGAAAGTTAATGTTCCACCAGTATTCAAGGGCGATCGCTCTATCTGGTGGGTGATCAATAAAGAAACTCACCCCTTTTGCACGAAACTCATTGACTTTGGCTGATACGTCTTGATATTTTTTAAATGCCCTTAGTATTTTTGGGTCCATAGGCGCATATTCTGTCCATGCAATTGGTAGCCAGTCTACTAAGCTATCTGCCCACTCAATGGCGATCTTCATTTCTTCTGTGTCGATGAAGGGCGATCGCATCACCAAGCATTCCTTCCACTGGTAGCCACTTGGGTCTTCCCTCCCTGTAAAGATTTGTGAGTATTCCCCCTCTGGGTAAATTGCATCTACAAAAAGGCCATTAATCCGGTTCCATGCATGTGGTTTCCCGTGGAGTTCTCCCAATACCACCATCGCTGGATACCCAAGTTTGTCAAAAATATAAGTGACTAGGTAAACCATATCAGCAGGGTTTATCTGGTCAAAACGACCAAAAAACCGAATTTTCAGTAGATAACAGACCTCGTGTATTTTCGATTCTAACGACACATCTCCCCCCATCTGGTATTGCTTTATGCCCTTAATCAAGGTATTGTAGCGTTAAAACTACCATTTTTGAAAGTAAGTCAAAAAATAACACATTTTCTGTTTTTGGCTAGACACGGTATATCAATCCGTGGTATTCAATAAGACTAGACAAATGCTAATTTCTGTTCGTCGGGGAGTAAAAATATGCCACGATTTCTAGAGCCTGCCGACATTTCCATTGCTGTAATTTCGTCGAGGGCGTATATTTTGATTCGGACTAATTCAGATTGTTATGAACAAGTCAAGGTGATTTTACGAGGCTTACAAGAATACGCTTGTTTGCCGATTATCTTCTGTACCGAACTGCCAACCAACCCTGAATATTTCTTTGGTAGTGGAAGGGTAGCTGTAGCCGAAAAAGAACCAGAGACTAATTCTAACTGCAATAAGTTTCTTATCCCTGCTTATGAATGGGGTATTTGCGAAACAGAACATTTAAATGCTCTGGGCAAAGAACTGGTGGAAACATTCTTGAGTTTTGGATCGCTAGGATGTAAGTTTACTATCAAATTCTTCCCTGAACCCGAAAAAGTTGATCATGGTTTCTCTGGGGGAATCAAGCACTTTGAAATACCCCTTGAAAAACTTATGCAACATTTGAGAGAAAAACCAAACACACCAGAATAATGTCAGGAAAGCTAATTGTCTTTGAAGGTATTGACGGCTGTGGTAAAACGACTCAACTTAATTTATGCGCTAAATGGTTGAGAAGTTTAGGACTCCCAGTTCTCACCACACAACAACCCGGAGCTACCCTGTTGGGAAGAGAAATTCGCAGTTTAATTCTAGACGAAAAATACTCTATTTCCCCCGTGGCTGAATTACTAATGTACTCAGCCGATCGCTATCACCATGTTACTGAAGTAATCAAACCAGCACTGGCAAAAGATGAATGGGTGTTGTGCGATCGCTTTACCCAGTCCACAATTGCCTATCAAGGATATGGACGAGGAATTAGCCAAAAATCCATCAGGGAAATCAATGATTTAGCTACTGGTGGTGTTAAATGCGATTATGTTGTGTGGCTAGAAGTAAGCTATGAAACTGCATTTTCTCGCAAAGGTAAGAAGTTGGATCGTATTGAGCAAGAAAATTATACTTTCTATGAGAAAGTAATGATAGGCTATCAACGTCATATGCGATTAGCGGAGGATAACTACGGCCATTTTGATGGAGAATTGTCGATAGGAATAGTTCACAAGAAAATCAAACAGTCCTTATCTTGTAGGTTTTCAGAAATCCAAGAAATTCTTAGGAAATTAGAGAAATCTAGCTTGATTTAGATCAAATTTTGATCTAATATAAAATTAGTTCTTGAGGGTTTATGGACAAAAAGTATCGGGCTAAATTAGGAAATGCTGCAAATCAAATGCTGAAAGGTATTTACTCTAGTCCATGCTCAATTATGGAGCAGAGGGCGATCGATGTTCTCTCCCTTTTAAAGGATGGGAGGTGGTGGAGTTCTACCAAAATTGGTAAAGAGTTAAACCTTTCTCCTAAGTACGTCTTAACAATTTGCCAAGCCTGTAAACACGGATGGGGACTAGAGTCCGTACCGGGTAGAGGGTTTCGTCTCCCTCAAAAACCCCAAAAATAAACGCACGTAGAGGGAACTCGTGCGTAAAAACCAAGTTAAGTTCAAGGGATGTATAGTATCATGCTTGATTTTTCAAGTTTATCAGATCAGCAGTTGTTTGCACTAGCTCAAGGTGCGATCGCTGAATGTTTCAAGCGTGGTGGTGACATAGCCATCGCCATGAGCCAAGAGCTACTTTCCGCTGAAGAGAAAGCTCAAATCCGGATGGAGGCGGCTCAAAAGTTCCAAGCTGAACAAGAAGCTGAAGAACGGGAAAGGATTCGGAGAGAAACCGAACGCCAACTAAAACAAGAAAAAATCCAAAGAGAAGCTGAAACTATTACCCGCCAGTGGTCAATTAAAGCTGCTTTTGCTGCCGCTATTCGTGCATGGGGCTATGACGGGGAATTTTGTCTGAATATCTGGGGCAGCGATCAGAGCGATCGCCGTGTCTATTTCAAAAAAAGTGACAGCATGAAACCCCTCTGGTGCTATACGGTGTACTTAGTCGGGAACAGGCGTCACCCCAAGGGTATCGAAGGTGAGGGTAAGGCTTGTTGGTTTGACGAGAACGACGATAAGACTTGGAGTAAACTCCATAAATTGCTGGTCCTTGTCTCAACTCACTGGAAAAGTGATATTAGAATCAAGTCTGGTGATATAAAACCTGACATGGAACCTTCCCAAAAGCACTTAGAAGAGTACATGGAAATTATCAGGGAGGTAACTACCCGTGAGTAATATCATTGACCCACTACAGGCTTTTATCAATAAAGCTGCTAAAAGTCCTGTTTCTGATGCAGACATCACACTTTACGCTGAAAGGATTAATCCCCGCCCATTGGGTAAAAGTGTGATTTTACTGGATGTGTCGGAGTCGATGAACGAGTACACGTCTAGGACAATCAAAGGTACACAGAGAGAAATAAAAATTGATGTCCTTCGCAAAGCGGTTGACCGAGATGTGATGCCAAATGAGGTGATTCTAACTTTTTCCAGTAATTGTCTTAGAATCCCCAACTTCCAATCTATTCCTAACCCAAGTGGCTCAACCGATTTAGAGGCAGGGTTAATAGTTGGCAAAACTCATACACCTTCACACACCTTGGTTGTCTCTGATGGCATCCCAGATGATGAAACAGCAGCTTTGTCTGTGGCTGCTAACTATCCGGGTATTATCAATACCCTGTATATTGGACCTGAAGATAATAGTGATGCGATCGCCTTCATGAAAAAGTTAGCCAGAATAGGGCGAGGCAAATCTCAAGTTTGCGATATTCGCTTTACTGAGCAAAGAAAGCAACTGAAAGGGGCGATCGCGGGTTTATTGCCTAGTAGTAATTAAATTAGGAGAATAAAATGGACGTTGCCACAATCGACCTTGACACAATCTGGAATACTCTTTTGAGCGGGACTAACCGATACTACACAAGACTGGGATTTTTTATGCTAGGCGATGCCTATCTAATTAGCGGTAAAAATCCAGTATATAAAGATGAAATAGTTCTTGTTGAGCATAGAGAAAGACGCCAGTATAACCATTGGGGTTTTAGGTGCCCTCGACAAGACTGCCGTTATGCCCACGTAGTCTGTGAATCTAACGGCGATGACGGGAACGGAAAGCTCAACAAAAAAGCTCGAAGGTTGAAAGTTTTGGAGTAAAGGTAATTAAATAGATCGCCAGCCACCACAATAACCAACGAACGAGAGGACAGAAATATGCAAAGCAACCAACGTAAACCCTTGAAATTAACTATCAAAAAAGACTTTGTAGAGCAGGTAGCATCTAACCTACCTAGTAATTGGACAATAAAGCGGAACGAAGTCACACTCCCGCAGCGTGACTATTATGACATTGTGGTGCACCAAAACGGGTATTTCCCTCGCGAGTGGTTTATGTGGCTCGGTGTGGAAGGCGGATGGGGACCCAATCAGCTAGAAGTCGATGCATTAAATTTGGAAGAGGGTTTCAGCCCCGCAATTCCTTTACGGTTTCGCCCAAATGCCCCTGTGGACCCGGAAAAATTAAAATGGACCAGTTCAAGTGCTGCTTATCCCTTAATTGAAGGGGCAAGGTTTTCTAAGTATTGGTCTAACTTAGTATCTGATGGCGGATTATATTTCGAGCCATGATCTAACGCGATCGCTATTCCCCAAATTTAGAAATAGCGATCGCACAAACCACAAATAATTTGCAAACGAGGAGAATAAAACCATGTCAGAAGAAATAGAAATAATCGACGAATTAGCCCAGATCCGCAGAATATTCGAGAACGTTCTTGATAAAACAGCGTGGGAAGATATATTTGACGATTGTAAATCACATCAACGAATTTTAATTCGGATTAATCGAGAAGAGAGAGTTTTATTGGTTGAAGAATTCAATACCGGCAAAAAACTTTATTCCACTAGAAGAGAAGCGATCGCTATTCAAGGTGGGTTAAATTTGGCTTTTATAACAGCAACAAAAATCTATCAAGAATGGTTGGATAAAGTAACTCAGACTCCAATTGAGGGGGAATAGAACGTGTAACAATTTGAGTTAGGTTGAGTTAGGGCGATCGCACCACATCGTAAACAGTTTAAAAACTAGGAGAATATGATCATGTCTACATTAGAAGAATTAATCCAAAAACAATTTGATCTTTATGTATCTGGAGTTTGGATGGATATCTACTCAGACATTAAAGAGAACACTGAAATTGGTGGAGGGATGTATGTTAAATTCTTTAAAGATACCCACGTAGCATACCAACCCGAAGAAACGCCTAATCCAGCAAAAGGTATCGTTATTGAACTACCAGTACTCGAAGAACAGCACTACAACGAAGACCCTGACAAGTGCTTTTTTGATTATTGTGTTGTTCAAATAAAGGAAAATTTTAAGGTGAAGTTAGAGTCATTTGATGAAGAAGAAGAGGAAGAACAGGAAGAAGAATGTCACAAATTACTACCAACTGGGGTAGTGGACAGAAAACTACGAGAACTACTGGAATGGTGAATAATCATCATAAATGGCTAACGTATACCTGATAAGCCAATAGGCAAATAATCACAAAAACTACATATCTAGCGATCGCTCCAATTATTTCCCCAATCAATTGGTATCTAGCCGATTCAGATTTTGTTAGTTTTACCATTTGCGCAATTACTCCTCATTTAAATACAAAAAAGTCTCAGTCTTGTATCAGAGTTGGACAAGACTGAGATATTTCATCAACTCGACTTAAAGTGCTATACAACATATCCTAGCACGGGCTTAAGAACAATTGGGCTTCAGCTAATCGCCTTGTCTTCAATCCTTCTTCTACGTTACTTCCAGGGTTACAGTATTTAGCAAAAGTAGATGGGATTTTGTCCCATTCTTTGTTTTCCAGAACCTCGGTAATACTTGCAAAATCTGGGATCTTCCCATAGAAGTTAGCACCTAAATTATAAGCAAAAGATAGTAACGCACCCCGTTGGTTAAGGTTTAACTCTGCCCACACGGGAATTTTTTGTAGGAATGGCAAGTACTCAGTTTGCAATTGCACTAATAATAATTGCTCTGCTTCCTCTAAATTGATCTTGTCCCCTAGCTTCCACTTACTCCCGTCTGGTTTAACAGTGCATCCATAACCGATGGTAATTGGCTCTCCACCTGTCCTGGGGTCTGTATACGCATTAAGGGATAATCCCTCGAATTTTTTGATTAGAGCGATCGCACAAGGTGGTATTAGATTTTCTGAAACCAATGAACTTGTGAGCATGTGAGTAGGAGTAAAGCTGCCAGGTGGTGGTAGTGGTGGCAGGTGTGGTGTAATTATTTTCTCACCAGTTCCTACCCATTTCAGTTCCAGTAGTTCTCGTAGTTTTCTGTCCACTACCCCAGTTGGTGGTAATTTGCGACTTAATTGAAAAGTTCTTACACCTGAGTAAGTAGTTATGTCAAAAACACAGTTAGCCCTTACAGTGATACCAAGTTTTCTAAGTGCTAACTGTAGCTCCCCCACATCTTTGCCTTCTAGTTGAGGATAAGTATATCTAAGAATTCGGGGATATTTGATGTTGTAAAACCCGGCAGCGGGTGAATCACCAATACTAGCCAAGGTACGATCGCCCATCAACCCATCAATTTCAATCACCCTGTCTGGGTTAGCCATATTCCAGAGTGTCTGAAACGCCTTAATCATTGGCTCTCGTAAATCTTTCACCGCTTGTCTAAATTCAAAATGCATCCCATCACCGTCGGGAAATGGGTAAGTCCACCCATGTAATTGCATTAATGTCACTATTTCTTTGGCTTCGTTAACATCTAACGCTGTACCACTACCATGATTGGAGTGACCTACTTCAGCTACAAAATTCTTGATAATCCCCTCTTTCTGCTGCTGCTTCAAGAGATATTGAGCGAATAGCGATCGCCAGCAGTTGTTGATAGTGATTGGTTTCCCATGAACCTTGAGGAATTTAACCAATGCTTCTTTAGCTGGTGGTTGGCAGAAAGGAACCAGACCCTCATCACCCTTGATAACCAGACCTTGTTCGATTAAGTCTTCAAAACTGACTAAAGTATTGGGCGCAATTTCATTTAAAGCATCAAATAACTGGAGACTTAACCCCATAACTTGAGCGGTACTTCCAGACTTGATATCTCTGACTAACATATTTTTATATTTAGCTAGATTTGCAATTAAACACTTTTTCTCTGATTCTTTAAGGGTTATAGCGATCGGGCGTGGGAGATTTAGGTTTGCGTTTAAACACTCTTCAAAAAAATCCTTACTGATCAGGAAGTAAGGAAAATGACACAACATTTCAAAAACTATTCAAGTCCATCTTAGCCTATAGCTAATAAAAAAGTGCCTAACTCGATGGGTAGGCACTGTAAAAACCACAAATAAATGGACGATACTAATCTAACTCAATACTTTTTTATTTCTTATTTGACCTTCTTAACTGGTTTAGGTATTGGTGTAGTAGATGAGTTTGATTTTACCACCACTGGTGCCACTGGCTTTGACTTCTTCGCTGTTGCAGTTGGTGGTTTATTTTTATTCGATTGATGCAGAACCGTCGCTTTATCCTTCTTGGAGGCTTTTAAAAAGCGAGGTGGTGTATCTTGGGGAGGTGATAGCAATGACAGAAACCCAAACAAATCGCGGTCTGGCAAAAATTTAGCCTTTACTGTCACGAATGTTGGGTGTCCCTGCTGTTCTTTCCCTGCCTTGGGATCAAACCTAAAAGGTCTGACTACTGAATCCCTCCACAGCAAAGGCAGATGGCTAGCCTTCATAAACTTAACTTTTTTAAATGGCTCAATTTTCTTGATGTAATTTATCCGAGATGTGGAAAAATTACGGAAAATTGATACACAAGGTGTTTGGCATACAGGTATAAATTGCCAAAACCCAGCAAACTTAAATTCCATATCTTGCAATTCTTCGGAAACAGAGTTCCCAACTTTCCCCGTATCGAATCCTACGACTTGAAAGCTAATCTTATGTGGATTGTCTCTACCAGGGAAGTGAATCACCTTGGGGTAGACGACCAATCGCTGAATCTTCTTACCAGTATTCTGGATTTCTTTTTTTAACCCCTCAAACGCTCTAATCTTCTGGGGGATATAGAGCAGTGGGTAAATCTTATTGCCTATCTTAATGGTGTTTTCTTTCCCATCTGGGTCAATTGTGACCTCCCCCGTAATTATCCCAATTGCTTGGAAGATACCTTCCTCTTTTTCCTCTGTATTCACATCCATCTGTGAAGGGGTTTCTTTTACTGGGGTGGGGGATTGGGTTTGTGTGTGGGGCATAGGAATTATGTTGAGTGGGAACTGGTAAGTTGTGGGGATTGGTAGGGCGATCGCTATTCATCTTTTGTAAATTTGTGATGATAGCGATCGCACTTCTATGTTACTTAAGAAAAATGTGTGTTAGTTAAAGAATCATCATCTGATTTGCCTTCGTTCCAAATAATTTCATCTCCGTCCCATACTTCTATATGCCATTTAGGGGCATGAGTAAGATTAAGCACAATTATTGCTACTGCTAGCAGATCAATTGCGGTATCTTTGGTAATTGATGATGTTGTATATTCTGTATTTTCATCACCAATTTCAACTTTAAATTTGATCATTGTTCCCCACCTTGTTCTCTCCACTTAAAAACTGTAGTCTTTGTCGCTTGAACTTCCCTGTTTTCGGCGAAGAATTATCACCAAGCCAAATATGTCAGGTGGGTGGTGATATGTCAAAATGGCGGGTAAAATGATGAGCAGTTACTATCGATCCTGTTGACTTTATGAAAGAAGAAACCAAAAGAAGTTTGGCATTTCCACTTAAATTACCTAACTTTTCTAGCTCTACAGCGAAAGGAGCAAGTAAATGTGGTTTATTTGACATCCATGTCTCAACTAATTCAATGGCTTTTTCTTCTTCGTAATAGGAGAATATTTTTTCGATCTCTGCTAAATCTCTTTTTTCCTCCTCATTCAAACAATGTTTAATGTGTTCTAGTGCTAACAAATACATTTTACTGTTGGCTAACGATTCCAATCCCATGCTCATCTCCATTTAAAAACGGTAGTTTTAGTCGCTTGAACTTCCCTGTATTCATCTTGGAAATACTCTGCTTTCAAATCCACCTTTATGGTGTGAAGTTCATAGATCGAGAGAATTCCCGGATAACTGGAAGAATCATCGCTAGTAGTTTCCTTTATTATCGGCTGATCATCAAAGAAACTAAACCCATCATTTGGTAAGTTTAGTTCTTCTTTCAACGCCCTACTGGCTGTAAAGTAAGGGTTATTGTGATCTACTGGACTCATTTTTTCTGAAACCCAACTAAATCCACGTTGTTTTACAGTACCGTCTGCAAATATTTGACGGTCCTCGTACAGTATTTTACCTAACTCTGTGCAATGAACTTCTATGTTTACTACCGTTACATGGCGGCGAGGGTAGTACGAATAATCTTCAACTTCAACCCAACTAATGTAGGATTCTCCTGATTCTATCTCCTGAGCAAGTTCTTCAAAAGCCTTGGCTCCATTTTTGCCATACTTTCCCAGTTCATTTTTTGATTCCAAGTAACTTCTCAAGCGCTCAATTTGCATCCAATTTTGTTGAATTAGCTTGAATTGTTCTCTAATGTTGGGCTTCTTTTCCCATTTGTTAGCAGCTTGTATCCATGCATCTTTGCTGTTGATATCAGATGAAGCTAAAATAGCGGACCCTTGAACTGCCGATACTTCTTTTGGGGAACTACTATGTACAACTACGTAGGTAATCCAAGTAGTATCGCTTGGAATATTTATAGGTATATGGCGTTCTTTTCGCCACATTTCCTCTCCATTGTATCGCCATCTTAACTCCATCCCTCCCAAAGACTTCATTTCTTCAATAACCATTGCTCTCCTGAACTTTTGAACCATCAACTCGATGTTTGACAAGAGTAGAGAGTCGGGGTCTAATCCGGTTTCTATTGTGTGTGCTCCTAATTCTTCTAAGAAATCTAAACCGCGATCGCACATCTCTTGTAAGTCTGATTGGATTTTCTCAATTCTACTAGTCATGGTTTTGTCCTTGCTTGCTTGCTTGCTTGTTTGGTTGAATTAACTTGGTCCAGCAGAATCACCATAAGCCCCCAAAGGTAACTGCCATTCCTCTGGAGGTACTGTAATAGGTGAATACCAATCACTACTCATGGCTTGAGCAATATCATCTTCATTCATTTCAAAAGGTGTACCATCCGCGACTCTGTCTAGTACCGATACTTGGACAACCTTACCTTTTACTTTTTTAAAGCTAATGGTTTTCCCAAAACACTTTTCATAGGCAGCGATTCGGAGAACCCTATGTGGTGCCACTTTCCAAGCCGATGCTAATTGGTCGTTGGAGGAGAAAATACACAGGAAACATGATGTTCTTCCCCATCCTAATTTATATGCCGGGTGTGGTACCACAGACCACCTTTTGATAATACCCCATACCTCTTGTTCTTCCCAGTCAATTACTGGTCGCCAGTGGTCTACATGGCGTATTTGACAGTGTTTTCGGTGAGGCTCAAATTCAGCATATTTTGACCGATTGGTAGATTCTTCCCTGCGCTCACCAGTGATTACTAAAATTCGGGAATTTCTGAATCTAGATTGATGAGCTATTCCCACATCCATTACTGATATTTTCGCATAAGAAGAACACCAACGTACAGCTAAATTAGCTGAAGTTTGAGGAAATTGTAATCTAGTCCCTAAATGATTACTTTTACCTCCACTATTTACTAATCCGTGTGGGGTTTCAAAGCTAACGGCAGCGGTTGGGGTATTATCGCGCATCATTTCCCCTTCTAACCCCCCTTGTCTCCAACTAAAGTAAAGAGGAATTTCAAAGTGAGCCGCGATCGCTCTTACATACCCTGTGGTACATGGCCAGTCAAATAAATCTGACCCTTCTCTACCGTCTACTTCATGATGCCACAACTCGATTTTGGACTTGGGTACTCCAATCTCTAGCAGATGCAGTAAACAGGCTAGAGAATCCTTTCCCCCACTGAAGGCAACTATATAATAGTCATAATCTACTCTTAAATCCATTTACCTTTTCTCCTAAAGAAAAACGACCACCATTGAGGGCGATCGTTTTAAAGAGTTATATGCAAAATTTAACTTATTCAACAGGTTCAATCTCAACGGACTGACCTAATCGAATGTTGGGATTAATTGAATAAGCTACCTCAGCATTTTTCTCGCGAGGATTGTAAAATGTGATTACTTTAAAATACGCTTTGTAGTAAAGCGCAATAATACCAGTAGCTGTTGTTGGCATACCAGATATTACTAAAATTTCACCACGTATTTGCGGGAATTCAATATCTGAATAATCAGATAGCTGAACAGGGTTAATTTGCCCCGTTGGCTTATCATTTTTTTGTGTTTCTACTAAAGTGTAATTTTCTTTTTCTGTGACTTTGAGTTGTAGCATGTTTTTCCTTTTGAACTAACTTGGATGTTTTAAATCTTACAACAGACAAATTAAATTGTCAATTGTTAATTGTCGTAAGATCTGCCTTTACCACCTCTTGCCCCACCAGATTCTCCGCCTTGAGAATTGATGATAAATTCAAGTGCGTTGGCAAGTAGAAAAAGTAAATCTGGTGCGAAAACAATCGCAGTGGTAATATACCAATTATGGGTTTTTTCGTAAGTTGACAAAATGTCAATTTCATAGAAGAACCATAAATTAGCAGCCAGAAAGGCAACCAACAGACAAATCCCCCCAATATAGAATTTTCTTTCTGTATCATCACCAACTGCCGCTAGCCTTCTGCCACCGGTTACAACAAAATGCCAGCTATATGGAAATGTAATGATCGCCCCAAATGACAGAACTACGATCGCAGAAGTAAAAGCAAATATCCATGAAAAATTCCAAAACAACTTATCAAGGTGAAAGTTGTGTGCTATCCAGCCCCTTGATAGTCCAGTATCGTACCAAACCATCGCCATACCAAATCCAAGGGCTAGGAATTTAATAAATGCCAATGTTGATTTAAAAAATCCCATTAATTTTTATTTAGCTCCTGCATTTCTGGGTGATTTGTAGATGGTGAAGCTGTTGAATTTACGGTCAGGTTCCAATCCCTTGACAGCTGTTGTCTTTGTAAAATCGCCTTCCTCTCTTGAAGGTAGGATTCTCTACCCAGCCAAAACAGCATCCCGGCTCCTCCAAATGGGACACTTAAAATTAAAACTGATGCAAATATTACGTCCATGTTATTCTCCTCCTAAATTAAGCAGCGTCTAAATCTGAATTAAGTAGTTTCTCTTCCAAGGTTTCTGAGTTAATTAATTTAACCCTCCGTACGCCTTGTCTTAGAAGAATGTTTCCGTAGGCGATCGCATCTTCTCGATTACGTTGTTGACTAGCGATCGCCCATTCACCAGTGTTGTTCAATGAAAATACAGACCAAGGTACTAGCCTATCTCTGTAGCGCATAATTATTCCTCCCCGCAAAAATGATTGATGATAATCTTTATTTCTTCGTCTGAGAATGATGCATTAGTATGTTCTTGGACAATTGGTTTTAACTCATCAATTGTCGGTCGTCGCCCCAAATCCTTAATCCATTGCCCAACAATTAATTCCCACTCTGGAATATTACTATTGGCATCTTGCGGGGCATTGATTTTTATCTTGGGTATGGGAGCTACATAGGGAACACCCATATTTGGACAGACTAAAGCACATCTTTGTTTTTTGCTAATCCAGTAGGTTAACTCTTTCCGTAGGTTCTCTGCAATGTCTTTCCAAGGAAACTCAGAGTTTTTTGTCCATTGTAAAGCTTCAATACCTAAAGTAATCCGAGTTGTTGACCTTAGCTGGCTATGGCTAAAACCATGTGATTCTCTATTAGCTGATTGCCCAATTAGGATTAGCCTAATATTGTAGGCAGCACCTTCCTTAAGGATAATTAAAATTTGAGAGCGAATAGCTGCTACATCATTCTTGTCTAATATCTTACCATCATATCCGTTACCTTCACTATAAATATTGTCCCATTCATCTACAATGCAGACGTAGTCGGGGAATACCGTTCGCGGTTTGTGCGATCGCTTGTCTGCAACCCGCACGTTTTTCCGTCTTTTTAATTCTTGAAAAGCCGTTTCTACTCCGGCTTTTACTTGCTCGTATCCAGTAAAGCTAGGCTCAATTATCCAATTAGTTTCAGGATATTTGGGGTCAATCAAGTTGACGTAAAGTTTACCACCGTGATTTTGAGATGCTTGATTTAACCCAAACAAAATGTAGCTAATTAGAGTTGATTTCCCTGTTTGAGACGGACCGTCAACTTTAAAATGATGATCCGTTCGCTTTTCAGGGTCCGGGTGAGCCATCCCAGCTACAAGATACTTAATCCAGTCGTCGGAGATATTATCGCGCGGATCATTGTATTGGACGGTTTCTGGCAAATCTTGTACATTTACTACCGTCCCATCTTCTAGCTGTACATCAAAATCAGGTTTGCTCGATGACAGTGGGATTAATCCATGTAGCCCAAATGTTTCTACCCAGCGGGGATACTCATATTCAGGCACTTGGTCAATAATTCTCCCCGCAAACTGCCTGTCACCGTCAACTTTAATTTTGTTGGCATCGTTGACCAACTCAGATTTGAGATATTCCCTATCAAGGTGTGTCTTTGCTTTCTCCAAAGACTGGAACATCTCTTCATCTGATTGGCGGAAATACAAACTGGCCGATAGGGCGATCGCATTTCCCAGTCCCCCAACCATTTCAACCAGTTTGCTAAACCTAGACTGGTTGTGGAAAATAACGGGGATTGTCGATCCTCCAAGGGCGCAGATTAAGAACCCCCAAACTAGTCCCCGTTCTAGAATAATTTGGAGTTTATATTTTTCAACTCTGTGTTTGAAATTATTGCCAAACATAAACACCAATGGCGATCGCTATAACTGCTAGTGACCCGAAAACAATGGAAGGTGCGTAGGCAATTGTGATTTGACTAGGTTCGATGTACCCACCATTTCTGGCTGCCATGCCACATTTATTGATGTAACCAACAAGCCAAATAAGAACACCACCTAAAGCACCTAATAGAACAAAACCAAGACCATACCCCGCCATCCCAAATCCTAAAATCTGGAACATGATAAACCCGATACCAACCAGACTCAAATGAAAAAAGAAGTCTTTATCCATTAGTCCCTCGCAGAAAAAATGTTTTCGGCGATCTGTAATTGTCTTTGGTGTCCACTGACTAAAGCTTTTTGCTCTGCCCGATCTAGCTTGTAACGTCCAACATTAATTTGGTGTTGCCCGTCAAGTTGATGTACTCGCTGCTCTAGCTCCATCATCTTTTTTGAATAATTAACAGCGTCCTCGTATCGCTCAACTAATGCAGTGGCTATCCCCGTATTGTGTCCAATTAATTTCCCCATCAAATAATTCTGCTCCCTTGATGCACCATGTGCTTTTGCCCGTTGCAGAACTGTACTAACACTTACACCAGCAGGCAATGAACCAAGTTGACGTAAGGTATTCTTGGCCGCTTGGTTGACTCTGGTAACTGATTCAGTCCCATAACCGAACTCGTTACCCGACTCGAATGATCCCATTCCTTGGAAGATTGATGCGAGACTCATGGTTGTTGTGGTTGTATATATTTCCTAATGTGGCGAGGATAGCGATCGCTAGTCCGAAAACTATAAATCCATAGAAAATTAGCACCCAATTATTCATTGAGGAAAGCAATCTTTCCTGTTCAAGATGCCGCCTTTGAATTAAGTAAGCTTGGTCTAGTAGGTCCCTAATACTTTCGGTGTCGGCGGTACCGACGAATTTTACTCCGCCATTGGGTTGGAGTGTAAATTCCAGTTGTCGTGGTGGAGGTACTGGTGGTGACTGAGGGGTAAAACTCTGTGTTTGTTGTTGTTTGACTTCCTGTTCCTGATTCGATAATTGCATAACCTACCAAAACACTAATTCCAATGAGTTGAAATAAGATGGCAACAACTGCCATCCAAGGGTGAGGATTAATTACCGAAGATTCCCTTACTAATTGCTCTACCCGCTGTGCGAAAGGCATCTGGATTGCCTTTGTACTCAGCAGCATTTTCAATAATTATCCGTCCCACAAGATTAGGGACATCTGCTATTACTTGCAGTGTCTCCATAGCTCTTCCTTGAGCATAATCTTTTGCACCTTTAATAATTGGGTTAGTCAGTTCCGTAACTTCTTTAGAAACTTGACCACCCATATTAGCGATCGCGTCTTGGAAGTTTGATGGTTCGCAATATTCACTCTTGGGGGGTTCCACCGGGGCTGCCTTTTGACCCTCTTCACTGCTGGCTAATTCTGACTGCTGAGACGAAGAAACAATACTGCCTTTTTGGGCGATCGCAATATTCACCAAAGCTGTAACCACAGCATCGGTTAACTTTTCGGGGTTTTTACCGTTTCCCCTGACGAAAGCAGTCAACTGCTCATCAGACATTTCAATTTGATGCCCTTTGAGCATCGTTTTTAACTTGGTTAGCTTGTCGTTCATTAAATTTAAACCTCGTTTGTGAACTTATCTTCTGCACCCATTGCTGTATCTGCTGTGGTGTGTAGACAACTGATTTGCTTTTTCTCAGAGGAACTCCGATGTTAATTCCCCAGCGGTAAAGGGTCTTCACACTCGGTTGTGGGTTTAATCTCTGCAAAGCTTCGTACAGCTGTACACCATTGCAGGTGAGCCTTGGTAAATTCTGGGAAATTGTGGTGTAGACTACCACATCTATTCCCTTGATTCTTTTTTTGGGATTGAGTTTCCTAAGACTAGCGATCGCCCCCACCAACGGAAATAGCTTGGTAGTAGTTTCGTCTTGGTCTTCAATCGCCCAATCCCGCTTAACCCGTCTCCACGTTTTGTCCGAGATATTCGTGCCTAATACACGTTCATATTCCAATCGCAGAACGGATTTTTCTAGCTGGAATTTTACTTTAGGCGATCGCTTTCACCCCCTGGGGGACAATAGGCATTTTCCGTGTCATAATCCTTGAACCTAACTTGGTGTATGGGTTTGGACATATGGTGAGACAGTCTTTTTTGGCTAAAAATGTGACAAAAACCTTGTAAACTGCCAAAAAGGAACGGTATTTCAAGGGTTTTGCGTGGACAATTCTCACCATATGTCCCTTCAAAAGCATAGTAAAATCGTGAAATTATAAAGTCAACGTCCGCCGGTCGGGGATAGTTGGTGTTGGTGGCTCAAGTCCGTTCTGGCGAATAAAATCCAGTAATTGACAAATAGTTAAAATCTGCGGGGACGGTGTCCGCCTACGTTTTCCCCGTGAGTTGTAACGAAAGTACGATCCAAGGTCTATCGCTATTTCCTCAGAAACTTTTTCTGGGGCTAATCCATATTTTTCCGCGTACTGCTGTGGTGTCATAATTTATTGTGCCCTTCCTCAACTTTCCCTCTGGTAGATTCCCAAAAAGATGGGATATACTCTACAGCATACACTATAGATTCTGTGTGGGGGCTGTGGGGAATATGTAGGGTAAACGTAAGCTAAGGAGAAAAACAAATGACTGAAGACCAAGAGCTAGAGCAAGAAAAAAAGGGAGGTATGACCAAGATTAGCTTTTCCGTCCCAACACCCCTCCTTGGAGAGATCCACGAAATGGCTGAGGCCCAAGGATATACCAGGGCGGAGTTCTATAGGTTAGTTCTTGCAAAAGGACTAGGAGCTATGGCTGAGGAGTATAACAAAGTGTTGGTGAACAAACAGCTACGGGGAAAAACAAGAAATGGTAGTTGACAGCAAAAACACCTACCAAGTAATAGGTAGGTGCTTCAATTGATGAAATCTAACCTTTGAGATGTCCACAGAATGGGCATAAGCTAAATTATAGCTTGGCGATCGCTAAAAAATTAGTTACATTTTTGGTGGTACTACCAAAAATGTTTGTTCTCTAGTTATAAAAGGCGATCGCCATGTCTAACAACCCAGATTTTAGTAACCCCGACGCTCCAGCATTAGAGCGTAAAAAAGTCGTAACTGTAGAGACTGAAAGCCATAGCCGTACTACCACCACTGAAGAATATTATGGTGGTGATGAAGATGAAGGTGGTGAAAATGAAGATGTAGCTACTGTAGAAACTTCTCCTACACTACCTGATGATAGCTCTAGTTCTAGTGCGATCGCGGCAGCACCAGAACCACCTCAAGAGACGACGGTATCTACAGAAGATCCCACCGCATCTACTGCTACCGATGTTGCTTCCACCGCCACCAACCCCACGCCCGAACCTGAACCTAACGTAGCTCCAGTACCACAAGTACCTGTTGACAATTCTGTCGTTTCTGGAACCACTAATAACACAACCGCTTAATAATTTGTTAAGCTAGTAGAGATTCGGACCTTATTCACACTTTTTGTTAATAACCCAATTTTTACTCTCACTCAACCCTGCTGCTAAGGCGGGGTTGTTGCTTTAGGACTAACTTATCAAATTCTGGCAAAGGCGATCTATATTTTTATCCTGAGAAATAATCAGTTGATCGGCTACTTCAAGTAAATCTGAAATATTTCTCGGTGAAGTATTGTCCATGTCGTCATCAGCAGTAGTCAATAGGGCTTGAAAACGGTAATAGCGATCGCTAGGAAACATTTGTTCCAGTTGAGATGCGATCGCCTCTGACTGTGCGTCGAAAGCTACATCAATTAATGGACCGACCCATTGAAGTGCTCCCCAGTTTTTAGTTTTATTGTAGGGATAAGGTCTGGTGAGCGATCCGGTCCCCAGACTCACAACCATTAAATCATCTAGAGTTCTGGTTTCTCTACCTTTGCTGTTAATGATTGATTCAGTTATAGCCAAGTGGACTGGGTTATTGGCGTAAACTCCACCATCAACCAAAGACAAATCAGCTAATTCAAATGGTGGGAAGAAAGTGGGAGCGGCAGAAGTAGCGATCGCTGCCTGCCTCATTGTTATTCCTTTAAATAGCTTTTTATAGCTAACCCCTATTTGTTCAACATCATTAGTAAAGAAAACTGGGACACGTCCAACGGTATCGTAGCTGGTAATGAAGATTTTAGTTAGTGCATCTACAAGAAATGCATCTTTAAAGTAGCTATGTAAAATATTGTCTCTGCCAGTATCCCGGTACTTGGGACAGAACAAGCTAGCTAATTGGTCCGGAATAAATGATGGCAAAGTTCTGGATTTAGCAAAAATGTCCGCACCTTGATTTATGTACAAATTCAGTAAATCTTCCGCTGAATATAGTGCATAATTTCCATTTTTATTGAATTCCCTAGGTGTGGTTAAGCCTAAAGCCAGTATTCCTCCAGTAGAAGTACCAGCAATAAGGTCAAACAACTGGTAGATTCTTTTGTTGGTCCGTCGCTCAATCTCTTTTAGGATCGCTGCGGGGATTATCCCCCGAATACCACCACCATCAATTGACAGGATTTTGTAGAAGCGGTTATAGGAAGCCATAAGTGTTGTGCTTTACGGTTGGACACCACAAATATAACCAAACTTCCAAAAAAATACCCATCTATTCTATATAGATGGGCGGGGGTAAATTACATTTGTGAAACCATGATAGGCGATCGCTCCTCCAGACTACAAGTCAATAAACAATCACCCCTGATTTTGACATCAGAGGTGATAACAAGACCCAAATCTTTTTTTGCGTGCTGTTTTATCAGCAACAGAAATATTATAGCCCATCATAAACAATCGCCCCCAGAACCTAATGGCTGAGAGCGAGGGGACATAAAAATGAATCTTACCAAACTTGAATATTATAGCACTCGCATAAAAAGGCTCCCAGGCATCAGCAACTAGGAGCGACAGTATCGATATATGCAACCTGGTTGCATTTTAGTCGATTTGGCTCAAAAACAAAACACCCTCAGTCACAAAAACTGAGGGTGAGGATGTAATAATATCATGATTGAATCTCCATCTCGACTGATTATAACTCACGTCAAAACAATCGCCCCAGATCTTGGCAGAGTCTAGGGCAATGTTGAAGGAGGAGAATTTACAGGACCATTGGCTATTCGTTCCAATCCTCACCGTTTGGCACTGGACTGATTATAGTGCGATCGCTCCTCCGAGTACAACTTTTTTGGAAGATCGACTAAGATAACGGAAATAGGTTTTGACAGTTAAGCACCACACCTTACTGTTATCTACCAGCCACAGTAAGGTGTGTTTTTGTTTGGCGATCTTGATGCTTGTTCGGTTTACCGAACTCTAGATTACGGTAAACCGAATATTCATACAAATAAAAATGTTCAACTACTAATCTTTCCTTGCATCCCTTGTAACTAGGGACAATTAGTGTTGAACACCGACAGATATGGAAATAGCACCAACGGGGAGGTTGGTACTAATATTGTAGGCGATTTTCAAATAAAAAATACTCAACTACTAATCTTTAGGTGCATCCCTGTAGTTAGGGACAGATTAGTGTTGAGTATCCATGATAACACACTTACATTATAGACTTAACTAGAATTGATTATAGGCGATCGCTCTAGTGGGTGGCAATCAAAAGCGTCCCAATTTGTTCAGGACGCTTTTGATCTTCTATGTGAGTCCGCATCTCGTTTGGATTATAGCAGTTTCTGACACAATTTATCTACTCTTTGCTGATTTTGTTCTTCCACTTCAGTCATCATAAGTCATCCCCTCAACCAATCATAATTATCAGTAACATCAAGTTCTAAATCAGCGAACGCATATACCGTAGCGTCTGCTCTATCAGGACTCCCACCACCAATACGCTTAATTATATCTTCTTTACTCTCAACCCGAATAATCCCAAAATCACTTCTACCTTTTGTGCACTCCCATCGCGGAGCTAATATCTCCCTTCGCAGTCGAGGATCATTCGGTAACATGATGTCGTAATGGTTTTTAGGGTCTAGTGCTTCCCTAAAATGCCAATACATAAACGATCGCAGGTTGAAGAATTCTAGTACTCCTGATTTATCTTTTTTCTCCCCTGTGCTCGCATTACCATTGATCGCTACTACTTCTTTTACTCTCAAGCGATTGAGTGAATCATAGGGAGAATAACCTACACCAAGTACGTCAATCCTGATTTCTACCTTATTATGGCGGCGATGTTTTAATATTTCCATCGCCAGTGTGTCACCATCTGGGGTTTCCGTCCCTGGAATGACAATTAGTGGGGCTAACCAGTTGTAGTATCTGCTAGCAATAACTGAATTACATTCACCACCTCTGGCTACGTCTACACCTAAATGCGATTGTGGTGCGGGTGGGTTTTCAGTCCATCTGGCTACCGCTTGATCGTACCATTCCGAGGGAATAACCTGCCACGGATGGTCTTTGGTCTTTATTTTCTTGAAACTACCATAGAGTAGCTGCGATCGCAGTGGCTCAGGTAATCGTTGCAATGCCCCCCGGTAGTTGGTGTTCATCAGGTAGGCATTATCTTCTAGCCTAGCTGGGATAAATGAGCGGGAACGAGGAATAATTTGCTCGGTTCTGCCATCTTCATCGGTGTGGGAAAAGCGATCGCCTGACTCCAGTTCTACGTCTTTGTCACCAATACGGGCAAACCATCTAATTTCCCCAGGTAGTGCTGGTACACCTTCGTAATCTTCCTTTAACCAAGGTCCCCAGTAATCAATAATCCACTGCCCCTCTTCTGTGGATGGTGGATTACAAGTAGCGACGATTCTACAGCGTTGGACTTGGTTGGGCGATCGGTTCCAAGTATTGACGAATTCGTATATTTCTTGGGTAAACTCGGTTAATTCGTCCCATCCCTTTAAGTCATGCTCACGACCGCGATAGTTCTCCATATCTTGGTCGTACTGAATCGCTCCAAATTCAATTGTCTTTCCACTGGGTAAGCGCCAAATCTTATCAGTACTGTTATACCTGGCGCTTTTCCCTAATTCGCCAAACATCCTACGGCTTTTCTCGATGATATCTTTTAGGCGAGAGTATTCACGGCGGAAAATGATTGACTGAGTATGGGATAGACCAGCGAGTATCAGTAGCAGGGCTGAATTGTGGGTGACGTTGTATCCGTCGGTTATGTACAGACCATTTGGGTTAGAAACTGTTATGCATCTACAGTAGGTTGAGCCAATTTCCTCGATATTCTCAATTCTTTTACCCACCCAGATATTTGGCTCATGTTCTTTCGCTGCTTCTACTTTACAGGGAAGGCTAAATAACTTCCATTTATCATTACCTTCGACAACAAGCTTAGTGCGATCGCTGTCGATTTCTTCGTGTCTAACCATGTAACCCAGCGATCGCACTAAGTCAGTCACAAAGTCACAATCGTCACCAAAAGTCCCAATAAAAACATTGTCTTGAGTGATTTCCCCATGAGCATCAAACAATCTTCGTGCGATTTCCCATCTACTATTTAAGGATTTATCAGTATAATTAAGTGCATCATTGATGGGAATAGCAAATTTCCCCCACTGGTTAAACTGTTCAAACAACCACTCCGTATTTTTAACTCTTGTGTTATAAATGTAGCTAACACCCCAGTCAATAGTTTTTACAGTAGGAGGCCTGATGTTCCAAAAACCCCACAGATGATCACCACTGCACTCCACTGTGGTCTTATCTGCAAAGGTAATCCGGTAAAGGTGTAGTATTCCTCTCTCATGTACCTGTAATACTTCTTGAGTTCTACCACTGGGATTCATGATGCGATCGCCAACTACAATCTCAGCGAGCGATTTCCAGCGTCCATCACCCATTAGTATTTTGCTGTCTTTGTTTCTAATCTCTTGTGGTATTTGAGACAGTACACTACTATATTGATCCACCGTAAATGATTTAAGATTCTCAAACGCCCACTCTATGGAGTAGCATGGTTGAGCTTTCCCGCCTCCTGCTGCTCCCCCAAATAACAGTTCATCTGCCTGATGGTTAAATGCCTGAGTCTGCGGTCCTGCTTGTGGTTTCCATAGCTTGTCGGCGAAAGATTTAATCGCTTTTCCTATTTGGGGTGAATTCTTGTTAATACTTTTAACTTTATTTAATAATGGGAGTGCTTTTCTAGCCCTGTCCATTACTAAGCGATCAACTGATTTCACTGCTTAATTATTACTCCTCTTCTATATTTGGGAAGTCAAGTTTTTCTAATTCTAAAAGAATTTGATTAATACCAAGAGATTCAGATGTTAGGTGTTTACCTGCTAATCCTAACTCTTTAGCAATACGGCATAAATTATAAATTTCACGTATATCTAAAACTCTATTTAAAGTAATGTCACTTGGATTTGCTGGGTCATTTATTGTATAGTATTCACCCATCGCTATTTTGGCAACTTTCAAGACTTCTATAGCTTGACTCGTCATCAAACTGCCTACGTGCTCTTGTTTTTGGCGATGTATCTCTAGTTTTCTCTTATGTTTTATATTTTCTTCTTTTGTGAAAGTTTCTATTTGTTTTCTGTCTAAAAAAGCGTCGTATGCGATCGCTCTTTCCATCCATTTAGCATTTATTGCCATTTCCCTAAAATATCCAGGGACCTGCTTTCTACCTACGTGTTCCCTGACACTTTCCTCGTATTCACTATACGGAATTCCTTTATAAGCTGCCCACGCTCTTGCTACCGTTCGCACATCTTTACCAAGATCACGAAATAGTGAGAACGCACGAAATCTTTTTGGTGTTCTGTCTAAATCTTGTTGATATTCCCAGTATTGAGGAATGCTTGGATTCATTAAAGTGCGATCGCTCTGTTAAGTACTAAGGTTACTTTACCCTAATTCTGCCACAATATAATACTATTTTGGCAATTTAGCGATCGCACCAAGCGTTTATGTCGGTTCTGGTAAGCGTCTCAACCATCCAGTAGGCTCACCATATTCAAGAAATTCTTCTTTCAGATTCCCGTAGCGAACAGGTTTGTCATGGTGAGGGAATGGGAATGACGAGTAGAATCCTTCCTTGATACTACCATCACGAAGCAGGAATAAGTAAATGCCATGATCCTCTGGTAGTCCTTCTACTATTTCATATCTTATTACTGTTGATGTCATGGCTAGCGCCTCCTATTTAAATTACCTAACCTTCCCACTGATATGGCTCTGGAGGGATTACTTCAACTACTACCTCCCCAGTTACTTCATTATCGCTAGAAGGGTAGTAAACCTTTCTTAAGTTCCTGATGATACCCGTTGCCCATCGCATATAGCTCAGGTTCTCAGTTATTTTGTCGGGGTCTGTCTCACCCAAGAGTAGGTGGAAATGTTCGTGAAGCGCGATCGCTACATTAGCTTTTGTGACTTGTTCTGGGTAATCTTTTAATGTGGCGATGGTTGCAGCATAAAAAGCATCCCAGTAAGTATCATCACAGTCACTTGGATAATACATGGTCCAACCTTTTTGGACTAATTGTTCTTTATCTTCGTAGAGCAGAAGAACAATAAGAACAATATTGGTTTTGTCAGCGATATGAAGATTGACTTTTAGCATGGTTTTAAGCGACGTTAATGTCACATGATAGTTGTAAGTGATTAAACAATTGCCCGAAAATTTGCCAGCTAGCTCCATTCCCTACCACCTTTGTAGCTAAACCCTTTTGAGGTGGTAGCCAAATATTATCTGCTATCTCCTTATTCCCAAAGAACCGGAGACAAGCGCGGGGAGTCACACAAACGATCGCATCCCCAACTATTGCATCAAGTTGGCGATACTGCTGACCACACATCGCTTTGATAGTTGGTGGTGGGTCTGATGGGAGGTAAAGGCGATCGCTGTCCCGTCCACCACCAGCCCGTTTAACCAAAGCTTTGAATGTGGTATGTCCAGCGCGAATAGTATTTGCTGGTTTTGTGGGAGGGACTAAAGGAGTCCAGTTGGAATGGTCAGGGATTAGGCAGACTTGAGACAAATTGGGGAATTTCTTGAGTTGCCAATCACATAACTGAGACTCTGGAAGTTCGGGGATTAGATCCGCGATCGCCTCATACCATCCTACCTTTGGTAGTTGGGGTGGGACTACATCCCAGAACGCACCATGTCTGATAGCTAACAGGTAAAGACGGAATCTGGATTGGGCAATACCCCAGTCAGCTAAGTTCAGATGATAATACTGCAAGTAATAGCCATTCCTGTTAAGAGCAGCAATAATGGTTTTGAACGCATCAAAATTACGATATCCCCAGACGTTTTCTAGCATGAAGAATTTGGGGAGTTTAGTGGAAATTATTTGGGCGATCGCCTGCCCTACCCTGTAGTCTTCAGGAGCTTCGATGGACTCACCTTTGGCGATTGATGCATTTTGACAACTGGGAGTAGCAATGATTAGGTCTACGTCTTGCAGCGTGGATGGGATGATTGATTCTACAGGTTGGACATAGATCTGTGAGGTAGGGTGATTGAGTTTGTAGACTTGGGCGATCTTTTCATCGTACTCAATTCCCCACTTTGGCGTACCTAACCCGTGTAAGCCCATTCCCATACCGGAACAGATACTACCGATGTCGATCATGCTATTTCAATTTCGTAGGGTAAATTGTAAATCCCTAATTGCCCACGTACAGGGAATGGTACAGGGATTCGGCGGACATTCTCTAGTTTCCAAGCGTATTTAGTGTGATCGCCCAACACCCAAAAACCCACTCTCTTCTCTAATTCTGTCTGTTGGTCGATTAGCTCTTGGGTGATTGGTAGGCAATCTACTAAATCAGCTATAGCGATCGCACTTCCGGCATAAGAAGTTATCAGCTGATTTAGGTGTGATTGGTTTATCAGATCCGCGAACTTTTCGCGTAATTCTCTATTAATTTTTGCACTTTTTACACGACTTGAACAAATTACTATTGGTCCTCTGTAATTTGTTTTTAGTCTTCCAGTCTCCCACTGCTTAATAGGAGTACTATCGCTCCTATTCAAAGCAACAAAAAATCCTGCGTAAGGCTGCTGCACGGAGAAAGCCTTCATTGATTAGTTACCTCCATTAATTGCGTTCCTAATCCTCTCAAAAATACTTGCATTGATTCAACTGCTTGATGGAGAGTAACCTTAGTAGGTTGATTAACATAAAAAAGTCTAGGACCCGAAGTTGATCCGACAAAAACGTTAGCGTAATTTGAACCATCACTCGTGGTATCTATTTTCAACAATAATATAGAAACCTCGGATGTAGCTCTTGCATATGTACCTAAACCTTCAATCCGCCATTCAAGATTAGGAAAGTACTTCTTCAATTCTGTTTCAAGTCTAATTCTGGCGCTCATTTCATCTCCCCCTAAGTTTGAAAAAGGGTGTGTATAACACACCCGGCATTTATATTTATCGATCTTTGTCAAAATTATAGCTTAAAAGCTACTCTTCTTCCACTTCCTGTCTTCTTGGATTCAACAATTTCTCCAGAGTATCTCTTTCAAGGATTGGTAAGTTAACACCAAAAACATTTAGATTTGTATACCCTTGGTCTACAAGCTCCTTGAACTTTTTTAGCGCACATTCTACACCACCGCTGAGAACAACGAGTTCATGTAATCCCTTACAGTAAGTGAGTAATAAAGGATTAATATCCACCAACACTGGTGGGGTATTTTCTGCAAACATTGCTAATCGAAACAACTCTTTTAGATCACCTTTTTGTAGCCCTGATTGAATTGCGATCGCTAGATGGTAATTTAGATGTTTTGTGGGTTCTTCACCCAAGATCAGTGGTATCCAGACAGAAGGGTGTGTAAACCCTTTTTCAGAAACTCTTCTTGGATTTTTGGAAACCCATTCGAGATAAAAGTTAGCTAGCTCAACCAATCGTCGCTTACCATACTTCTCAAATGAAATTAATTCATGTAACAAAATATTACGCAACGTAACATCCATCTCGTAAAGTTCATATCCGACCTCTTGAAACAGTCTGGATAAAAGTAGGTCACTAATGGCTCCCCAGTGTGAATCATGAACAAATCTTTCTCGAATTTCAGTAAGAAGTTCAGGCGTAATTCTCTGAGGGAAAGCAGCATGATAAGCTAAGTACCAGTGATTTATCCCGAATCGCCTACAAAAGCTTGCGATTCTTTCTATTGCGTCTACTTCGTCGAGCATCAGACTATTCTCTCCTAGGAAGAATTAAAAAATTGTTTGCAGCGATCGCCCAAAATGTTTGAGTTTGGGGTGAGAGTTCATCCCATTTAGGGATTGGAGCACCATTACTGTCTTTCCAGTTTGTGACAGAGCTAACTGCGTTAAATAGGATTTGTGCAGTAGTTTCTAGGTTAGAAAAATCAAGGTTTTCAGGCATTTTTTAGTTTTGGGAATTCTCGGTAGCGTACAGCATCTGGGAAAAGGTCAAAATCAGATCGCTTACCCTTAAGTTTTGGGTACAGAATAGAATGAGGGTCATCCAAGAAAAAGCTTCCTAATTGTTTTACAAATACTGGGATTTTTGAGTTCTTGCAATCTTGCACTATTCCCTCTATCCATTTGATTTGACAAGGGCGGGCATCGGGACCGGACTCACCACCAACAATCACCCAGTCAATCTCCTTTCCCATAAATGACAGATCAACCATCTCTAGTAGTGGTTCGCAGGATAGAAACCTGATCGCGGCAGGTATTTTAGCGAGTATGGGAATCCGAGCTTTTGCAGATTTGCTATCTTCTACCGATGTGCCCACCCACAGATTAGGCAATGTGTAGGAGTTTTCACCGCTGATTTCAAAAAATTCCGCCATCTTATCTGGCCGCTTAGTTAAAACCTGAAAGGTATGCTGTGGGCACGACCTGATGACATTCATTATCATCCGTATTTGGTCGTGCGAAACATTAGGATGGAATAGGTCCGACATTGAACAGACAAAAATCCTTTTGGGCGATCGCCACTTCGTCGGTTTATTCAATTGAGATTGTACAAACTCAATTGTTCCGTCCCATTTAGCGACTGATTGATACTGGGGGTATTGTTGCAGACGGGGGTGGTTCGCCGCTGTCATTGCATAGCAGTTTACACAACCAGGTGAGATTTTACTACACCCTACAATAGGGTTCCAAGTCTCCTGCGTCCACTCGATTTTAGTTGTCATGGTTCGATAGGTTCCTTATCGGGGTTATCGTAATAGTCCTTGATTAGCGATTTAGGTACACTAATCAAACCTGATCGCCTTGGTGGTTTGGCGAATTTTATCCACACAAAGGCAGCAATGGTACTGGTGTCTGTCTGCCACCTCCCTTTATCGTTCATCTTGAACTTGAACCGGGGGTAAACATAGACAACGTGTGGTGGGTGCTCGTAGAGCCACATGGCGCGATCGCCTGTCGGTTCTGCAAATGACTGCCGCAGAAACATCACCACACCACCAGTAGCTTTTTGGTAGGCGTTCTTTAGAATAGGGAACGCATCACTAAAGGGTGGATTTGTGACCACCCAATCACAATCTGGTAGATGCTTCCAACTATATGGTTCGGTGACATCAAGATGAAAATCAGCTTCCTCTTCTAAATCGATATCGTTAGTGATAACCCTTGTATGGGGGATTTTGGCTAAAACCCTAGATAAGTTCCCCCCACCGTTACACGGCTCAAAGATGTTTCCGTAAAAATGAATCTCTTCTTGCAGGTATGTTGCATACCAGAATGGTGAGTTATAGCGATCTAGTTTATTCCTCACTACCACTCCTTCTCGTCATATTCTTGATCCTCAATCTGTTGCTGAAATCGTAATATCTGCGCCATAAATGCAGGTGCTTTTTTACCAGATTGATCTGGTAGAACTTGTGCTAATACTTCAACTAACTCCTCACGGGGGAAATTTGGCAGTTCTGCCATCGCCCATGCGATCGCGTCTTCCTCATTTCTCCAGCTACGCCAAACTTCAGTAGTGGAAGAAGCCGCTGGGGGCAGTTGTTGGGACGTAGCAGCGGGGGGTAGCTGCCTTTCTTGTACTGGTGTAGCATCTACGTCGATGATGTCACCCTTAAGCAGTCCGGCTACCATTTTGTCAGAAACCGGAAGCTGATACTGTTTTTGACTCTGAATGTGTTGCCAAACTTGGAAAAGCTGCACATATACAGGCAGAACCTCCAAAGATAAGGCAAAGGTTACACCAGCAGCTTTCTTGCCAGTCCGCACCTTGTTATCTAGCACTGGTCGCTTAATATCAACTTTCGTGCGCCCTAAGGTGTAGGGAATGTAGTGGCTAAAGGCTTGGCATGGGAATGGGGATTGCGATAGCCCACCTAACCACTCTTTGATTCTTGCTAGTTGACCTTCCTCCTCATCCCCAAAATACACTAGATCCTCATAGGAGTGCGTAGTTAGCTGGCAGGGTATGAGCGGGTATCCTTCGTCCATTATCTCCCTGATGTAGAAATACAGAACACCGATCGCATCACATCCGTTGGGGCATTCATACCCTAGATGTTCCCCAGCAACTGGGCATTCTTTGTTAACTTCTAGTAAGTTATTGCAAACATTGCCTTTTGCGTCCTTAGTTTGTACCATTTCGTGGGTGATGGTATTGCGATCGCACCTCAGCTTTAAGGTACTAGCATCCCATCTTTCCATCGCGGTAACAAATACCTTGGTGACTTGATCATAGGGAAGGTAAATATTGATGGACTCAGTGTGAAAGTGCCAGAGTTTATTTACTTGGTCGTACTTTACATCACCATAGTACTTTTTCAGTACGTGCATACAGGCCATATCACCTGTAGTAATCCTGAGTTTTTCGTTTAGGTCAGGACCAAAGGTGGTCCCATTCTTTTTGGGATCACCTTTGTAGACTTTAATTTTAATTCTGCCTATTTCAGTTCTCTGCTTTAAACCAGCGATTGGCATTTTTCCTCTTTCATTTCATTTTTGAAAATACTTACAGAAACTGTAAATCAGTTATTGATCGTTGTCAATGTCTAAGGGGATTTTCTTGTAACAAATTATATCTCCATCTGCGATCGCCTCTACCCATTTTGACCATGAGGCGAAGCGATTTCCACCTCTACAATATGTGAAACCTAGCTGTACCAAGGCTTTCTCCAGGCGATCGCGCTTCTCTGGTGAAATCCTTAGGATTACTGCATCTTTATTTCGTTTCTTTCGTCCCATTATTTTTGATTGCGAGTTATCAACACCAAAGATAACTCTTATGTCAAAAAAGTTAGTAATACAAATCCGCTTGATACATCAGCACTATCGATGTACTGATGTGTTGGTTTTTGAGATCGGGATCTGATTCTTCAAACATGGCGATCGCCTCACTGAGTTCTAGAAGCCAGTTTCTCTCTGCCATCAGCGATCGCCATGTGTGGCTTAAACCGTTTTTAGGGTCGTGGACTACCTGAAGTGATTTATATGCGATCCTCCTAGCTGTGGCGCCGAGGATTCTACTAACCCTGGTACGGTTGGGATTATAAGAATCGATGTAAATACAATACAGAACCCGACTAGCGCCATTAGGAAATAAAGCGAGTATCGAAAACTCATATACACACAGGCCATCTTTAGACAGATCCGATGGTACAGAGATAACTTCCCCATCGAATTCCCCAAGAATTTCTTCCTCGAAACCGGGCAAAATACGAATTTTGAATATATACTCAAAATCTCCCACCTCGACAGAGTACGGTGTGACTCTGAATGTGGCGATGAATTGGGGGTCATGAATTTGGAAGACCGCGCATTTTTTTCCATATTTCGTTTTAATTACCTTGGGGTGTTTCTGTCCGATAGTTTTGGTTTTTTGTAAAGCTTTTTTCAGCTTTTTTAAGATTGATTGAATCACACATATATTCCACTATTTATATAATGCTGAGATAGCAGAGATGAGCTTAACTATTTTTTCCTTGTTGATGCTATCAAAGGGTATACCAAGGCTAAATAATAACGTTGTCGTATATGGCCACAGCTTATCGGGGTAAGTCTCGACCTCCCAACCATTTGGTTTATTTGAGGTTGAAGAATAGACAATATGCCACTTGGTAGTACCTAAAATAGCTAGAAGTGTTATTAGTAACATCACCGTATAGTTAATTTGGTGTGGCTTTTTTAGCCTTATGAGGTGTAACTTTCGCAGCATATCTTAAGAGGGAAAAGTTTACACTTCTATGTTAGTTGGTATTTTTTTAGGAAAGTGAAATAGTTTGCTAAAGTATTTATACTTGACGAATATATACATATTGAGTTAGATTTAAGACATAAAAAATCACCCACTAAAAAAATGGGTGGGTGCGAACATGGTGTACCTAGATTTACAGTAATTATATGCCACATCCTCAAATAGTTTCAATCAAAGAACGTCGTCTGTTGATGGCGATCGCGGAAGGGGAAGTTTATTTAGACAACAGCCAGATTGGTGAGGATATCCATCAATTTTGGATGGATGCAGATCCCGGCAACCCAAGCGATTACGATTTGTCAGAGATAATTGAGGAGCTATCGAACAAGTACTCTGTACAACAATGTAGTGTTGAGTTTTTGCTTGAAAGCATTCGCTTGATTATCGTTAAATACGACGGAATTCTTGATAACTGCTACTATAATTAGAACATATGCTCTAATACGACTAATCCCCCACTTATTTGCATAAGTGGGGGATTTTGGTTTATGGGACTGTACAAGAACCTCAATATAGTCATCGCCAAGAGGTAAAAACTTCTTGGCGATGACCGCAGCCAGGATCATTAACGTGTTCCAATCCTCACCTTTTATTAGGTGCTTTAACCATATTATATCCGATATCGTCAGGAATCCAACTCTATCGGGGGATAGTTCATTCAAGACTGGGAAGCACTTTTTAACCCAGATCTTCTACATACTCCACTGAGTTCCCCACTCATGCAAATAAGTGGGGGATTTTGTTGTTTATTTTTCAAACCCACAGATGAATCTGGGGGTTTCTGGCACTAGTCACGTTTCGTAAATATAGTTGTTATTCAACATATTTCTGACGAAACATTTCTTACCACTTTCATCACTCAAGCTATCACAATAGCTGACAGCATCTTGTGGGTATAAAAATATCCTTTCAGGATCTTCCTCATCTTCGCACTGAATAAACGTCGTGACTTGGTATAACCCCTCTACCCGAAACATACCAATGGATTCAGGTATCTTGTCTCCAGGAAAATAGAATTTACATACCCGTTTATTTGCTGTGTTATACTCAACCGCGATCGCACCTTTAGGGATTTTAATGTCTTTAGTATCCCTAGAAGAATGCTTACTTTTTAACACTCCCAGATCCTCTATATACTCCACTGAGTTTCCTTTTATCTGTCTCTTGGTTTCCTCCTTCAACCGCTCTTCTTCCAAATACTCTTCATACTCTTTCCTGACCTGTTCAGGAGACAAAATTCTGTTAAAAATCTGTGCCAAGTCGAATCTGTATACTTCAGGCAGTGTTGTGTCTAAAATGTCTGGGTAGTAGCTTTGCGGGAATTGGCTAAAATCGAAATTCTCTTGTATTTCGCCATAGGAAAGAACCTCCCTGACTTGCTGAACATATTTATTAGAGACGAAAAATACATTAGGTACATTGCGTTTTTCATCTTCGTACATCTGGCATCCTTGGTCGAACCTTACAAAACCTGCGAATACATAGGTCTGTGTTGAGTAGATGGCTAATGCTGCAATTTCTGAATCGCAGTCGAACATTTTCCCTATGACTACATAGAAGCCATTACTTCTAAGAGCTTTAGTAGCTTCCCAGACGACCTTGAAGTCAATTGCTCTGCTGTATGATCTTAGCATGATTTGTGACTCTCCTTAATTTAAAAAACCCTTACAAGTAGATCCCCTTCAAAAGTCTTAGAACCTTTTATTGGTAAGAATTTGACCCTTACAAGGAGTTCTGAACAGAGGGATTAATCCCTACTCGTGCAGGCAAGATTGGTTAGTAGGGCGATCGCTCCCAATCCGTAAACCCATGAGGAGCGATCGCATGAACATCTAATTAGTGCATCTAGCAGATGTAATCAGCATGGGACACAAAGAACGTCCCCCTCTCGTTTTTGATCTGTACATAGTTTTCACCAGAACTACCTATAACTACTTCCCCAATCTCTGATCCGAGTGGGAAATCGGCGTTAGGTTGTTCGCCCCGTCCAGCCCAAACTAATCGATTTTTCTTAATATTCAGGGCTACCAATGCTTTTGCTCTAACTGTCATACATCCTCCTAATCTCTATCTTTGGTAAAAATTCTCTTTCTTCGGTACTGTAATAGTCTGCTTTACGCAGATAGAGTAGTGTTTTCACACTGTCTCCGTCTATTACTAGTTCGCTAAAAGCATTGGGTTCAGAGAGGATACAGTGCTCAGGCTGCATTTTTGCCCATCTTTCTCCCAAATCAAAAAAATCTTTACTTTTCATTCCTTGGCAGATTACAGCTACGAATTTCGTATCTGAGTAGGAATAAATTTCCCTCCACCCTGTTCTGAACAATACATCATGATCTTTACCTACATGGTGATCAAGTAGGCGCTGGAATGATTCCCAGACAAAATCCATTTGCTGATCTGTCAGCTTACTAACAGTGCCATCCCAAATGGACTCACTTTTGTATGGCTCTGATGTCCAATCACCACCATATAGCAAAGAATCCCAGACAGATACCTCTTCTTTCCCCCTGATATCCAAGGCGGGTAATTCCCTCAGATCTAGTACCTTAAACTTAGAGCGATCTGCGAGTTCAATTAACTCATCCACCACATCAAAACCGAGATACCAGTCATACCCTGTTCGGTCTTTCAGATTAAGGTTTACTACGTGTTGTAGTTTCTTAATTTTGTTAACAGTTGAAACTGTGATCGCATCAGGTTTGATTATCTCGAACCTACTGTACTGTAGATCCGGATATTGGTATGCACAAACTCGCAGTTCGCTGGAGCCTGATATATATTTCAGTGTGGAGGCTAGAAGTCTAAATTCTTGTAGAATTTCTTCGTTTGTCATGTTAATCTCTCCTCCTATTTGTTATTGACACTAGATTCGTGAATAACGACATTATTGAGCAGATCTTGGACAATATATTTATTGCCATATTCTGCTGCCCATTCATCGGAGTAGCTGATCGCCTGCTCTGGCATCAGAAACACCCCTCTAAAATTATCATTCCTGCTTTGCAAGGCAGGAGCATCTTTAACAGATACTCCATACAGGGCTTCCACAGAATAGTTTTCATCGTTCTCAGGTATTAGTTCTTGCGGAAAATAAAACTTTCCAGTGAATTCTCCATTGTAGATACTGTATTTAGCAGCGATCGCCCCTTTGGGAATCGCACCATTGAATCCGTATGAATTTACCATTTCTCCTCCTATTTGTTATTGATGCGATCGCCCTCCACAGGGGAAAGTGCGATCGCCTACAAGTGTTAGTTATTGTTCTCCGTATTCTCTATTCTCTTTGTCCTGTATTTGGCGGTAAATTAGCTCGCAGGTATTACGAAGCAAATCAGCTTGCCTTCCGTGGAACAAATCCAATCTTCCTTGGAATGCTCCATAAAAAACATCTTTTACCAAATACGAGGCAAAAGCTAGAATAGCTTCCCTCTCTTGTGCGGAGTCTTCTATAACCCACCGCCCCAACGCACCTGTTGAGGTGTGAATTTGAGCCATTAGCCTACCTAATCTACCCGCGACAGCATCAGTCAAGGTGTCGGGGTTTCTGAAACTGGGATCAGCTTCAATTATTATCTCAATTCCCTCGGCGACTGGTTGTACTGCCTTCCTTGCAGTTGGATCATACTGCTTATCTGCACGGTAGAAGGCGCGATAGAGTTCTACCAATCTTTTGGGATGATTAACTTCAGTCATCTTGCACCTATGGTAAATGTAAGTAGATATTTGAACTCTTCTTGCAAGTAATTAATGAATTCCTGCTTGAGGATTTCATTAATATACTCTTCGCACTCTTTCTCAGAGTAGAAGACACTTTCCCAATCGGTGGTGTCTTGCAACCACGCGATCGCCCTTCTCTCTAATTCATCTTTGCCAATTGAATTAATACCGAGTGAATCAACGAATTGATCCACATTTGCACAAAACTTATCTTTCAGTTTGACCATGATTAAACCTCCCATCCCCTATAACCTGTGCAAGCTTCCACCAAAAAATCGGTCCTAACTGCGAAATATCCCGAGTTAACTAGCTCCTCGTTTGTTTCGATTCTTGCATCAGTTGCTCCCAGACCCGGAAGGCTGGCAGACCAATGCTCTAGTTGTCTTCGGTGTTCTTCGACCTCCTGTTGTTCTCGCTCCAAGAATTCCAGTACCCCCAACGCAAAGCTTTCAAGGTAGTGTAGCTCTGGAGGTGGGATTATGTTCCCTTGGGAGAAGTAGGCGATCGCTCTCAGGCGATCAAGGTTTTCGACAATCTCTGCTCTTGTCAATTGCATCCAAGCAGCAGTGACATAATTTTCCACAGTAAGCTTGGATGCTGCAATACACGGGTATTGCGATTTGTATTTGACTTGTGGCCCATCTTCCCAAGCGAGACGGGAAGAATGTACCGGGAAAGGCATTTCATCAATCTGGATGTCTTTTTTACCACTTTTCCAGTAGAAGACATCCCCATGTTCTACCCTTGGCTCAATCCCTGCTATGGGTTCGCCGACTGCGATAATATTACAAGGATGAGACTTACGTATCTCTTCTATTACTTCAGGTCTGGAAGTAACAAGATAAAGCATGATTTTCCTTTGAATTAACTGAATTAACTTGGTTATGTGTGATATGTGTGACCTGAACTGCTATTTATTCTCTCCTACCAGTTCTAGGAGAGCTATGTAGACCAATGCTCTCTTCAGTGGCTCAAGCTTTTTACTAGAGATCTTAATTACCTTGAATCCAAAATACCACTCTAGCAGCCCGTACATAGCTTTCCCCACCAAACCTAGTGTCAGGAAGTCAGCTGCATTAACGATTCCGGAGGCTATGTATTGTCCGATGCCAGTTGGAGTTTCGTACTCTATTACTTCCTGTAATTCCAGCAAAGACATACTCTTCACTACCTCCTTAAAGGCGGGTAGGGGGTCAGTAGCCAAGGAGTCCGCGATCGCTTGAGTCCCCAAATGAGGAAACTTTGGGATGACCCATTCGGCGAGATCATTCTGATACTGCTTAATTAAGTTTTTTGGACGCTCTCTGTTGAGAGAGTTGACTATATTCTGCACTTCTTGAGTGTCTAAGGAGAGTGCTTCTTTAACTTTGCTCATTTTTCCCTTCTTCTTTGAACTAACTTGGTTTCTGCGAGAATAAGTATGATATGTGAGTACCAAGTCTTGGTACTCACCAAACTCCCTTTCGGGGTAATGTGAGCTTTGACAATGTTATGGGTCGGTACTCTCCAGACGACACTTCCTTAACCCCTTTAAAGATGTTTAATCGTCCGGTTCTAGAGCACGGGACTAGCTACGCATCCCCTGGTAGGTCTTTAACTCTTGCCCATAACGTAGTACGCGAAGTACTGTGAGTTGGGTCAGATTAGGACTTTTTCAAGCCCCCGGATTCATCCGTGGGGTTTCTGACTATATTCCGTACTTCTTGAGTGTCCAAGGAGAGTGCTTCTTTAATCTTGCTCATTTTCATTTTCCCCTTCTTTGAATTAACTTGGTTGATGTGTGCCAGAAAACCCCAAGGATGAATCCGGGGGTTTTCTGACCTGATTTACTAAATTGCTGGAGGTACTAAATTACTTAGCGGGGTGATCGGTCTAATGTCGTCATCAGCATCAGAAGCATCAGACACAACTAATCGTAAGTTGATTGTGACCTGCTTTGCATAGTCAGGATCGCTCAAAGGCCCCACTTCTCGGAATTTCTGATTACTAGTGCCAGAAAGACCGATGACGGCTGAATCCACGCCTTTACTACCTTTGGTAAGGCTTCTAGTAAGGGGAGCTACTTCAAGATCAACACCTTTGCTATAAATACTTGGGACATCTTTTTTGTTAGGTGTGAATATAACGGTAATTACCCCGCTATCTTCCCTATCAATTTGATGTGAACCTAGTTTTGCGCCAACAACCGAATCTCGGAACCCCACAGTAAATTTCCCTGTGTTGTTAGCAGGCCTGGTGATATAGTAGGTTTCCCCAGGTCCTACCCTCCAGACCCCAACTAGAGAATTATTTAATTTAATCTCTGCATCACATTCAGTTGTACCAAAGTTGGTGACGTTGATAGTGAATGTTGCTTTTTCTTCACGATTTCCTAAAGTGAAAAGCACGTAACCTTCTTGGGATTCTTGCCCGCCGTTTACTTCTACTTTGTAGTTACCTAATCTCATTTGTTTGTTTGCTCCTTAATTAACTTGGTTAATGATGTGCGGATTTAGCAGGGCTGATCGCACCCAGCCCATTTCTAGAATATATTTAAGTGGTCAAGTTGTCAACCATTTTACTAACAACTTTCTTGACGATAATCGAATAATTCAAGTATCCCATTTATCGCCTTAGATAATTCTAGCACAGGGTCTAGTTCTTCGGGTTCCACTATTAGTTGTAGTTGTTTAAAATTGGGTTCTATTTTACCTACCTTTTTAGCTCTATTCCTCTTAGCAGCTTGTTTTGATGATATAGAGGTTAGCTCTAATTCAGGTAAATCGTCTGGCTCAATTTTCTCAGCAAATCCTGAATATTTGCTAACTATTTCTGATATCTCTTTTAGCCATTCTTCTACCGGTTCTCTTTCTAGTAAATGTTGTGCGATCGCAGGGTCGATATCGCAATTTCCTACGGTTGATTTGTCATCAAAATCATAATATCTGTGGTTCTCTTCTTCATCATCAGAATTAGCCTTACTAGATTTAGCTTCTTCCTCAACTATGATCGCTGTCTCGGCTAAGAGTAAATCAATTTCTTGTAATCGCTGCTTAATACTGTTGAGTTCTTCTAGTCGGGGAAACTCTTGTCCCTTAATTGATTTGGCGCGATCGTACTCGGTTTTTGCTGTCTCTAGGTTACTCTCTAAGATTTGCTGGAAGAATTTTAGTTCCTCAATTAAGCTATTAAAGCTACCAGCGGGGTTTACTTTGCTTAGTTTGATCAGTGGTCTATCTTTGCCGTAAGACCAAGGTAACGAGTAAGTTAGGTTTCCTTTGAGGGATGCATCAATAGCCCCTGACTGCCATTTTTTAGCATATACCTCTAGACCACGATAATCCCCAAGGTAGGTATTTTCATACAACGGGTTTTCCAAGAAGTCTGTGACAGCGATATTTATTTCGGCTACTTCGGTATTAGATACATCATTAATATTGTGGATAAGGCGTAAATCATCCTTGAGGAATTTTAGCCGTGCTTGGGTATCTTCAACCCGTCGTTGCCAATCGGTCAGGGTGTACTCAATCCCTAGCTGTTGACGAGCATGCGCCCGTTGTTGAATGATTAGGGCGTTTAGCTGGTTTCGTAGATTGGCTTCCTCTATAAGCAGGGGGTTCCCAGTGGCCAAGGATTTTACTTGAGCGTAGGAGTAGGCATCCACTGAGCCTACGTCTTCCATTGAGTCTAGCTCTACCCCATCCAAGAACTGAGTAAACGCCTGCTGCTTGGTATGGAGTGTTTGCCAGCGGAGTGCGTCTAGTCGTTCCACTACATAGCGGAATACCCATGTTTTAGTGAGGATTTTGCCAATTAGCTGTCCATTACCTTGGCGGATTGATCGCCCTTCCCGTTGGATTAAGTCGGCAGGACGCCAAGGTGCATCAAGGTGGTGTGCTGCCCATATCCCTCGCTGATGGACATTACAACCAGTTCCGAGTTTTTCTGTGCTACCGAGGATGATGCGAATCTCCCCAGATTCAATCATCCTGTACAACTTAGCCCGCTTGGTTTGCCCATCATAATCATGAATAAAAGCGATTTGGCGATCGGGTATACCCAAAGCTATGAGCATATTTTTGATATATTGGTACACATTATACTTGTCTGGTTTAGGTGTACCACCATCGCTAAATATTAACTGCGTACCTTTGATCGGTGTGGTTGCCTGCCATATTTGCCACACGTTCCAGATACATTCATGCACTTTGCTATCTAGGGCTTCCTCGTTATAGCCGATTAGCTTGGGACTGAGGGAACACTTAACTAAATCAGACGTGACACTCAGCATATTATCTTGATCAGGGGGAACCATACCCTTAGATATCGCTTCAGCCCTGCTCAAAGCTTCCCGTAAAAACTCAAGTTGAGTATCACTAGGTGGGGTAACAACATCAATAAATTCGGCATCAGGGCGTTTTAACCCGTTGTTTGTGGTTTTATTTGTCACTAAATCTAAAAATTGTGACATCACCCCTCGTAATGCTTGAAGGTTGTGAAATTCCCTAAAGCGGGTAATAACTCTCACCTTTCCTCCGGCCGTTATTTCGGCGGTTGCTGTTGGTTCAGCGAACATACTCGCCCACTCGTCAAAGTTCTCAATCCCTAATCGCTTGAGTTCTGGTAACTGAAACATTCGCATCCAAGTAAATAACTCAGCCATTGAGTTACTCAGGATTGTACCTGTTGCTCCCACTAACTTACCTTTAACTTTGTTGGCAGAACCAACTAAATCACCCAGTACGACCAAAGCTTTCATCCAAGAGTCGATCGCTCTCTGAGATCCGCCACTGGGTAAGCCACGCACGTTGTACATTTTGGTGATAACTTCCAAGTTTTTCCATGCTTGGATTTCATCAACTAACAGAAAATCAGTTAGCCCGTCAAACTCAATATGGTTATCTTTGCGGTGAGAAGCAGTTACCTTCTCGATGCGATTTTCAATATTTCTAATTTGGCGCTGAAGATGTTTAGTAGTTCCCCGGTCGTCTACATCTTTGATCAATTCTGTCAGGATGTTTACCTGTTCTTTTAAGAACGCTACTTGGTAGTTTTCTGAGAGCGATAAGGTGAAAAACTGGGGGTGGGTGACAATTGCACAATCAAAGTCACCCGTGAGAATAGAAGCAGTAAATAATTTCCGTCCCCCAGCATCTAACTTGTCAGGGACTAGTAAATTAGCCAAGGGATAAAGTAGCTTAAAGTCGTTCACTACCTGAGCGACGTTGCCCTTTTGCACTACTAGTATTGGTTTTCTGGCTAACCCCAATCGCCGACACTCCATAACAGCGGTGATCATGATGAATGTTTTACCAAATCCTACATCATGAGCAAGCATCACTCGTTGATTGTTGAGAATACGAGCGATCGCGCTCAACTGCCAAGGGTTGAGTTTGATACTAGGATTAGACCCTGGTAAATGTAGATAACTACCATCAAACTTCCTTTCGGCGTAAACATTAATGTGGGTGTTGTAGTAGGTACACAGTTCAATGCATCTCTGCTGATCGCCCCAAATCCATTCCTTGAAGGCGTTTTTGATGATAGTTAACTTACCCCTAGCTTCCTCTGTCGCTTCAGCAGAAAGTGAGTAATTAACCCCACTACCATCAGTGTTATAGATTATCACTTTTGGATCTTGCTGGTTTAATCCCCTAGACAGAATTTGTGTACTGCTTAAATGTTCTGTACCAAACTGCTGCTTATCTGTGTTTTGCCCATCTACACTCCAAAATGAGGTATTAGCAGCAACTGTGTGGGTTATTTTCACCTTAATATTCAGAACTTCTCTAGCAAATTGAGTGTAGATATCAGGTTTGATCCAGCTTGTTCCAATGGTGACGTAGATTTTCTTACCCAGAATCTTGTCACGCTCATCATCTGATAGCTGATCCCATTTCACTCCTAAGTTATCCAAGCAAAGGAACTTAACATGATCTGGGGCATCGGGAAGCATAGCCAAGGGCAGGACTTTTTCTAGTGCTTGAATATTTTTGGTGATTTCGGCAGCTTTCGCAGCTTCTAGTTTTTGGCGAATATTACCACTGAGGTAATCTGCCTTTAACTCCCACTGGGTATCTGTGGGATTCCAGTAAATCACATCTTCAGCATCTAGCTGTCTAACTAGTTCATTTTTGTCAATATTACTGATTTGTGACATGAACTCTAGATCGAGTACACCTTTGGAGTTGAGTGAGTGAATTAGGGCATCCTTGGAATTATCCACTTCACCCACAGAGTAAGTGCGACATACTCGCTTGTAGAAGATATCAGCTAAAGATTTATCAGACTTTTCTAGCGATCGCACCAAGAAGTAATTAGGGTCAACACCTAGCTTACTGATATTTTCTTTACTGTTGACTAGACCCCATTCCTTGGTAAAGTGGCGGTATTCTGTGGCTAAATCAGCTTGGCACTGTAGCAGGGTGTCATCGTCACCAGACTGTTGAGCCTCAATGGTTTGTAGCAAAACTTCCCGTAACTGCCAGAAGGCTTTCACCCTTAGCTGTTCCACATTTGTATACTGCAAACTCCCACCTACCCGCTGGTAGATTTTCCCCTCGTGAAGGCATAGTGATCCGTCCTTCACGGATAAGAGCGATGGAGGGACTAGTAGCACTTCCTGAATTACTTCCGCAGGTTGGTAGACAGCAGGTAGGGGGAATCCATCAAGGGCAGCAATTACGTCTCTCCCATCTTCGTACAGAGCAAATCCATTCCCGTAAAGCTTATTCACCCCTGGTCTTCCCAGCAATTTGTGGGGGTCATCGTATCCTTTCTTCGTTGCCCAGTAGGGGGTGGATTTAGCAAGCTGACTATATCCGTAGTCTAAGCGTCTACCTTGGAATTCACCTACAAACCACTGATTAAGGTCAGCTTCTACCTGTGGTGAGTCGTTATCATCGCTCCATTCATGGGGCTTGATCAAAACTTCTTTAGTCCCTGCCCAATCTTTAGAGTTAGTTCCCTCGCTAAGTGCAAGTTTCTGGAATATCAGCAGCAGTGGGCTGACCTCTGTTCTGGATATTTGCTTGAATATTCCAATGGGCAGGTGAAGTGCCGCTAACAATTTCATTTTTTGTCTACCACCTAACCATTCCCGGAAATCTTGGGAACCACGAGCATCTAAGGTGTAGTTAGAGGTAAGAATACAAACTAGCCCACCAATGCGAACTAAATCAGAAGATTTGGCTAGAAAATAATTATGAATACCTGTATTTAAGAAATTATATTTAGGGTCATGCACACCATAAGACCCAAAAGGCACATTACCAATAATTAGATCAAAATACCCATCAGGGTATTTTACATCTTGGAACGCATAATTATATATGCGTGACTTGGGGTACAAAGCTTGGGCGATCTGTGCTGGTATGGGGTCTATTTCCACGCCGAACAACTTAGATCTTTCCCTCATATCTTCAGGCATCAAGCCAAAGAACATCCCTGTTCCACAGCTTGGTTCTAGAACTCTGCCACCAGCAAAACCTAATCGCTCAACCATTCTCCACATAGCTGAGATAACTTCGGGGGAGGTGTAGTGAGCGTTGAGAATACTTGCGGCAGCACTGTTATACCCCTCTTCACCTAAAAGTACCTTTAGCTCTGCTTGAGCATTAGCCGCCCATCCTTTTTCAGGATTTAAGCTAAATACTTCGGGGATGGAACCCCAACCATTAAATAAAGCTAAATCAGCTATATTCCCCCCAAGCTTGAGGGATTCTATAGCTTTTTTGTTATTCTCCCATCTTTGTTTTGGTGTAGCGGACAGCAGTGATTGAGCGATCGCTGTGGTGATTGCAAACATAATAATCTCCTATTATTTAGATAGTTAAAAACATGAAAAAGTCACCCGTAAAAGAACGGGCGACCAGACGGGTTTCTCTGAACAATACCTTATTAATAGTAACAGAAATAGGTAATAATATCAATCTTTTTAAGTAATTATAGAGGCATTATTCTATTATAATACCTCTAATAAAATAGAGCTATTCCTGTTAAGAAATAGCTCTCTAGATTAAAGATTAAACGTCATGGTTTACGGCACATGGGCGAACCCAGATAATTTTATTATTTCTTCGCCGCCAATACCCTCTACGAAAATGGGGGCTTTTCGATCTACCACTCCCCGTAATAGTAGCATTTGCTTTTGGGACATGGCACTCCCGCCCTAACCACCGAGGGAACAAAGTATCCGCTGCGCTGTTATCTTCCTCTGGTGGCTTGGTGAAGCCCCTAGCTTTAGATGGGGATATCGGCAAGGATGTCATCTCCTCCTCAATGTTTGGGTAATACTGGAGGAGGAGAATCGACTGAAGAACTATATTGCGTAGCGATAACGTAGCTTTCCGCTGTTCTTCGTCATCTGTAGTAAAGTAGGAACTTTTGAGGGTTCCATCCCTCCTAATTTGCTTACCACTGAAGAACATACACCCCTTAGAGTCGATCGCTCCCCAAGTAATTACATACTTGTAATCTGGGTGATCTACTATTTCTTCGTGGTTGATTATCACGTAATCAATAAATCCCCCATCCCCAGATACAGATTTCACCGACTTCCTGGGAAAGAACAACACGTAAGATGGCATTGCCAACCTGATGTCGGCAAATAAATCCAGCTTCTCACCGACATCTGTTTGCTGCATATCTTCCAGCAAAGAATCACGGACGCAGTAGACTGGGTACCCGCCCTGTGACCAGAATTCATATAGATATGCCAAATTTCCCCCTACGGAGGGGGAAGTGAATGAGGTATTTTTGATGGTGGGAACATAGCTCAGGAGTTCCCTATGCTTCAGGAAAGATGGCCAAGACAAATAGTTGCTTGGCATCTTATAAGACTTTTGCATGGTGTACTACCCTTTTTTGAAAACTCTTTCTATTTCGTTCAGTGTTTCTGCTAAATATGGGTACTGAACACACGCTTCTGCTTCTTTTTCAATTTCTACTTCTCCATTTGTCAAAAATCTAACAGTAAAAGTAACACCGGAGTACCACACTCCCGATACTGTTTCTTCTTGCGAAGGGGGTTCGATGACCTCAAAACTACCATCATCAAAATAAGCTGCTAATGCCATAACAGCAGCTTCCCCATAACTAACTACGAATTCATTGCCTGTATCACTAGAGTAGTTGTAACTATAGACTTTCATTGGCTTAGCCTTAGTTCTCTTGTGTTGTCGATCTCGCCTACGTTTTCGTTTGCTAGAGTAAATTCTCATTATCAAAGCCATTTTTTAGATCTGGTAGCGATCGCTAAAAGCTTGAATTATTCGATCTTTTTCAGGATCACGGTTATGGCGGGCATAACCTATTAAAGACATTAAATTCCCCCCATTTAAGGGTCTTAAGTATTGATCAAAATTCATTCCTTCTCCTATTAAAATACCCAATTCCGGGGCATCTACACAGCTATAAAGGATTTCAAAATTTTTACATCCACATCCCAAACTGACGCAGAAGCAAATAATCCTATATACAAGAATTCTATCCCCTGGGAGTAGCGGGAAATCTGTTTCATCGCTAAACCCCCCTAAATATTCACATTCTAAATTGAACAAATTGTCCATTTTATTTTCTCCTCTAAAGACATAACACTTTGTTTAGTTTATAAGTAAATGTCCTTTGAAAACTCTTTCATACCCTCTATATCTTCATCCATTAGCTTATCTAAGATCTGGCTATATATTGAAAATAAGTGAGGCTTATTTTTTAGCCACAATTCTAAATCATAAATCTGATCTTCTAAGTCTTCGGGAAGATTTAGACTCGCTAATTCCTCCTTTTCTTTCTGAGTTAGATTCTTTTTAACTTCTTCAAACGCTTGAAAGCTTAATTTAATTACTGACATTTTTACTCCTAAGTAAACTAATGAATTGACTAAAGATTACTTTCTATCCAAACTTCTCCTAAATATGGAGAGCAAGGCAGGTGATCATAATATTGGATTTCTCGGATTAAGCACTCAAACCCTCGATTAATCTTTTCGTGCCATTTCCTGTAAGTGAGAAGTCTTTCATATCCCCAAATACCACCATACTTTCCCAACCATTCCTCAATTTCTTTTTTATAGATTGGGTATTGTTGCTGAATGGTTGGAGAAAGGGACAAAAAGGCTTTGGCATGATCGAAAAAACTTCCCCTTCTTCTTAATCGCCGCCTCACCCATCTATATTCCATACGCCCTTCCCAAGACAAATAAGCTGGATTTAAGGGATGCATTACTTCTTTCCCATAAGAAACAGGAAATTTTGATGAGAATTTGTACTTTTCCCATCCCATACTTGTGTAATGATCATATACCAAAGCACAAGCGATGTAATCGCTAACTGGTGCGATTTGCAAGCTGCCATTCTCATCACTATAAAATACTATGGCGGCGGTATGAATTTTATACTGACCACGGCAAAATCTATCTATTGCCCAAGTGTACCTACCATGATTTGCTATTGAGCAATGGAACTCACGGTACATAATCCTTATATTTTTCTTGGCTTGGAATAACGGGCAATAGGGGCGATTATAGCCAACAATCAGTAAATAATCATCGGGGGTTACATCGTATTTGCTACATGGTCCTTGACGTAGCTCGTAAACCCCGATTAATCCTTTCAGCATTGAAAGGAATTCTTCATCTGTGTAAACTTTGGTATGGTATTGGGGATCATAATAAGATGCATCACTCATGGGCTAATTCTTCTTGTAATTTTAAATTTGCACTACAAGATCGCCCCTCATTCCCGAATAACTGGAGGAGCGATCGCACTGAAACTATTCTTCTATGGGTACATATTCTATGTAAATCCATTCCTTGTCTTCGGACAAGGTGGCTTCCATCCATCTAGCACCGTTACCATCGGTGAATTCTCCATTATCGTGGAGGTGATGGTTTAATGACTCCACTATTTTTTGTGGATTTTGCAGATTGTAAACATCTGCATGGAGTAACTGGCACCCCACGTAGAAACTTTCGCCGAAGCGATCGCGGCATTTTATAACCATATTCGGGGAATACCCCATTTCGATCCCATCATTTGGCTTGAAGCATCCTTTTTCAAGATACTCCTTGAACATGGTTCGCTCAGAAATCTGGAGATCCAGAATCTGAACTCTCAAATCTTGTACAGATATCTTAAGAGGGGTGATCGCGCACCCCAGTTTTACCTCCTCTTCGAGGTTGACGAAGGGAAACTCATCATCCCCGTCGCTGACGGTGTGGGAGATTATTTCCATCCCTTCATAGGGGTCAATCCTCTCATGCTCTTGCATGAACTTAGGTATTACGTCAGCGAAATAGTGTGCCCACCATTTCTCCCCGTACAAACTGTACGGAACAGTTTCCAGATTTTCGGCAAATTGCTTGCCTTGGAAATCTGCATCTATGGTCATCTCCCATGCTTGGATTCCTGTTCGGGATTTTTTAATTAACTCAAGGAGTTCAGATCTGTGTAAACCACTCAGGAGAGAATTCTCTCCCAGTAGCATTCCTTTCTCAACGACATAAAAGTCGTTATCGGCATAAATTAATTCTCTGCCGTCTTCCAGAACGGCGATCGCCCTATTGTGGGGCGAAATCCGGGATAAGCCGTCCTCCGCGACCCCTAACGGGTCCTCGGCTATCCCGCAGACCTTGAATGGGATAAGGCGTGGTGAATCATATTCTACCATCCACGCTGCGTTGCCCTTGGGGGCATTAACAGCAATTATTAAGAGATCCATTTTTGTGTATGACGACATATTCTTTCTTCCTTGTAAATTAACTTGGTTTTATGTGGCATGAAGTGCGATCGCTCTTTTATTTTGGTGGTATAGCGATCGCACTTCACTATTCAAAAATTTCTGCAACTGTGGCAGTTCTTAAGATGCATAGATCGCATCATCGTCTATATATCTTAAAAGATCATCCAAATTCAGTTGGCGTGTTACTGTGAAATGTTCAAGCCTAAACACAGACTTAAACACATTAACCAGACAACACCCTGAGATTAAATGGGCATTTTTGCGAAGATACAACCCTGTACCTTTTGAGAACAGGAGTTCAAAGTTCCGGTCCCATGTTTTCCCCTGAAACTCAAAGTTTACATAGGGGTTTCCATTGCAGTTCATCTTGTGCCACATATAGTCTTGAAGGGATCTCATTTCTAACCTTATTTCCTCAAGATTCCCTGTAAAATTACTATCAAAACCCCCTAGCTTATAGGGATCGCCATATTTGATCCTTACAGAATAAGCTTTGTTCTCGTCCCATGCAAACTGATTGGGGACAATATTTTGCAGTGGGTTTTCTCTTTTAGCTTGTGGGAAATCGGGGATTTCCTCGAAAAGCTGTTGAATCCAGACCTTTTTTATTTTGTCCGGTTCAACTTCAAAACGAACTTTTCCACCCATTTTTAGCAAACCATCTGGGCTTACTATCTCATACTTATAATCATGCCTCCAGACCTCACCCCTAGAGGCATACAGACCTTTGTCTGTCAGTGGATGTTTGCTTTCTCTTGTAAAATGAGAGTAGTCGATCCCGTATCGACTTGGGTGATCCCACCCTTGCAGAAACTTTCCGATGTCCATTTTGCTTCTTTCCTATGAATTAACTTGGTTTAGCTATTTCTTTCGCCGAATAACCCAATATGGGTTAGATCGTTTTTCGTCGATCTCAAACCCTTTCGGAAGACTAGGTGCTTCCGAAATACCCCCACCCGGAGGGTACCGCCAATAGCTGGTTTCTCCGTCGCAGTCCTCAACCCAGTGGTTGCACACTCCAATATTGTATGCTGTACCATTTTCCATTCTTATTCTTGGGTTTTTGAGTTGTCTTGCGAACCCACAAGACAGAAAATCTTCTGCTTCTTGGTAGGTATCACAAGATTTCCATACCAAAATCGCTCCATCAGAAGAGGTAAATACCTCAAACCATGTAGCAGATATTTCTGCTAATCCACCAATTGCAGTTATGTTTTTTGTCATAATTTCCTTTAACTAATTTGAACTTGGTTACGGGTTTCCCCCAACGATCGCCTACTCGATTAAGCAATCGCTGGGGGAAGCGATCGCACTCTCTAGATCTGTAGCCTGGGATGACACTCAAACGTAGAAATGCGATCGCTAACAATTTAATTAATGTGCAGTGTTAATTAAGCTAAAGTGGAGGATACTCCACCCGCGATGATCGCAAGAAGATGTTCCCCTGGCAGGGTAATCAACACCTTTGTAGGTTACAGTGCCCACAAAGTAGGCAACATCTATGTAGGGGCTAGGCTGCCCCTTCTCATAGGAGAGGTTGGTTATATCTTCTTGCCTCCATTCAGGAGGCATCTAGAACCTTACCTTCTTACCATTCTGAGCTTCTAATAAAATATTTACATCCTTGGTCATGACATCTCCTCAATTGTTTCAATCGCACTATAAGAAATAAGAATTACCAGCTATATCCACCGGGGACTTCTCGCCCACCATAGGATACTGGAATATCAGGGAACCATTTTTTTAACTGGTTAAATTCCGTCTCAGTTATACTGCTCACCTTTCTACCAGAGGTGAGAGTAACGTCATAATGTCTATCGGTAGGCACATGGGAGTTGTGTGCTCCAGTGTAGCTGATTACAGCTACACTGATACTTTTAACACGTTCCCCGTCTAGGATAGACGGTATCACACGGTAGTAGTGCGAGAAGTGTTTGAAGTCTGATTCAAGTGGGTGTTTCTTCCCATTGCATCTAAACTCGCACAAAACGTTCTGTGGTTTAGTAGGTTCAATATATCGGATTACTCCGGCATAATCTAGGGAATCGAATTCTCTGTGTGCTTCTATTGAACCATTGCTACCCCCATTTATTGTTTCCCATTCTTGGGTGAATGGGTTTAGCCATTGCCTCCAAAAACTGACTTTTGGAGCATTGGGATATTTCTTAGCGATTTCCTCAAATGTTGGGGAATATTCTTTAGCCGGAATCCCCTTTTGTCCTCTCTCTAATGCTGGGTTTTTCATTTTTTGTCCTTGGTTGTTTATTGGTTGATTTATTGGTGAAGCGCGATCGCTATCCTTGGTTCTGCGGGATGCGCGGGATGCGATCGCGCACTTCAATTACTACTCATTATCGGGAATGAGGTGCGATCCATCCTCAACAAAATCCTCAATTTTTTGGTGGCGTTGCTGCCGACGACGGGCCCGGGTTTCTTGTACACCGTCATAGTAACGCCGCTGTTTGGGCGGATATCCCATAAGCCCAGGAATTGTATATGATGTAAACTGTTCTTCTACCACTTGCCAGTGGCAGATTTTTATCTCATCCTCTTCTTCAACTTGAGGAATTTCTTTTAACCTTTCAGAATACCATACCCGTATATCTTGCAGGCAATCGCACAGAAACCCGTTCCATTCAGACTCGGACAGATTCGGTACTGTCCATTCCTCATTTCGATATAAATACTTGGCAATCTCAAACTCCTCACTAAGTGGAGGGTAAGATTGACCAGACTTTCTGAATCTGGCAAGTTTCGCCAATCCTTCGTATTCCCGAATGTTTATGTCTTTATCAGGGCGAAAAACACCCTTTTTGACAATAGCTAAATCACGTTGAAAGTAAAAGTTACCGAATCCTGACATACCGCCAAGCAGTCCAGCGGATTTACCGTCCCAAGTTCCCTGTCCGGAGAAAATAATCTCTTTCTCTTCTTGAGAATATTCTCCTGGTACAATTTCAACTTTAACATTAAAGATTTTTAGTGATCCTGAAGGTATGCAAAGCCATACTTCCGCTAACCCTTTTTGGAGGGTATGGACTTCGCTGGATAAATCCCATTCATCGGACCATTTGACCTCAACGGTAATATATTCATCTTGTTGAGGTTCGACCTTGTAATGAAGACTTGAGCAGTTTTGATGCCCAACATTTCCTGTGACAGGAATCCGAAAACTTACTTTTTCTAATTCAACAAACATGGTCACTTAAACGCTGGTGAATAACAAATCCAGCGAAGGCGATCGCTAGGGATTCCATCCCCAACCCTTTAGGTGTTTGAGCGATCGCGGATTTAACTAGCGTCCAGACATAATCCCACCCCAGTAGGGTTTATCTATTGGTGCATTTTTCCACCTGGGGAAAAGAAAGTCATATACTTGAAAAGTTCGCCTTTTCCAGCGAAGGCGGTAGACGGAACCTCCGTCAGGGTTCCCCGCAGTCCAGTGCCCTGCTCTCATTGGATGAGACGTAATATGCCTGGTGATGTAACCCCGAGGGGGGAGTGGGAGATCTTGCTGAGATATGTATTCCTCAATTATTTTACATATCTCTTTGAAGGGAATTAACGGAAGCTTACAAGCAGTTTGTTTTGAAGTCGGATGTGGTATGTGCGCCAGATCTTCTGGCGTCACATTGCCCAAAACAACCCAAACCATGTACTTTTCGGGATCATTGCTAAAATAATCTTCAGGTCGGTAATCTTCTTTTTTTATTACCTTCTGTGGGATCATAAAATCCCTCCATGCATCACAAATATATTCTGCCGGATCTTTGCCGGCCTCTTTCAATTCTTCTATTGTGTCTGCAATGATTTCTTGCTCACAGTAGCTTAAGCTAGAGAACTTTATCGTGTGTATTGTTTTAGATGCAATAGCAGTAGCCATGTGTGTGTCTCCTTGATTTAGATTTACCAAACCTTCTTCCCTTCCTTGTCGTAGAGGTGATTAGAGTCAAGCTCCGCGCCCTCATCTACCTCTAGGGGGACTATGTCCCATCTACTTCCCTTTTGTTTACCCCATCCCTTGCCCTCCCTCCATATGTCAGAGAGGCAGCTATGCTCTTCACTAAACACAGCCTGTAGCCTCTCTACCGCCGCGTCGTAGGTAGAGTAGGCACCATAGATCATGCAGTGGTGCCCACTGAAGAAAAACCTAATCACATATACTGTGTGCATTGTTGTAGCCATGTGTGTCTCCTTGATTTAGATGATTTAGATTTAACTTAATTGGTGCGATCGCCCTCCACCGGGAGAAAGAGCGATCGCTTAATTATGGGGATTATGCAGCTAAACTCCGCTACTGATCTACATAGGCAGCAATTACTATTTCTAAAACTTTGGTTGCGCTTAATTGTGAAGGGGTGTTCCATCCGGAACCCCCTACTGTTGCTCTGCCACCCCATCCATCTGCTTCGGGGTTAATCTCTTTTTCTGCCTTGGTTAGCAGATGGAAAGTTGATCTGGTTAAGTCCAAATTGGCAACCTTGGGGTGAAGGGGCACCACCCCGATTGTGTAGGATAAACCTTTGTACTCATTGTCTACAAAAACTTCACGCTGCGTTAGCGTGATTGGGATTTCGGCATTTAATCCCATCTGCTTGGCTGCCTTTAGCCAACAACGAGGATCGACGTACTTACCACCAAACCCCTTGGCGTCAAACAGCAGACATCCTCCATGCAGGGAAACCCGATTTTCCCTGATGATTTGCTCGGTAAAGTGTTCTACCTTCTGCCAATATTCGGCAGCTTCACCATTCTCGCCTGGCCAGGCGCGGATTCCTCTGCAAGCATCTACAATCGATTCTGTCCCTATTTTAAATGCGTGGGAATTGAAGAATTCTTTTTGATCAAGGCTCCAAACTTTGCGGTCAGCGGGTAGCTCCAATTCAGCCACCAGAGTATCAGATCCAGACTTTAGCGCGGCTACGGCTTGCGCCGCAAAATCGGCCAGATGGGATAATTCGGGGGGTACGGCTAAATGATCACAATCATAGGCGATCGCCCTTAGCTTTTCTAAATTATTTGGATCGATTTCATGAGGTCGCAACTGCACCCACGCCGCAGCTACACAAGCATCGGCATCCACTTGGGTGGTAGCGATGATGATTTCTTTCACGGGGAAGAAAGTTTCTTCGATTAATGAAGCAGTTAACGGTAAAGGCATCTCGTCAATCTGAATGGCTTTACCCCCCGGACGGTGGTGGTCGAACACGCGATCGCCCCAAGCAGTCCGGGGGGTGGTACCGGGAATTGTACCGTCTACAGTCCAGATCCGACAGTTTTCGGATACTGTATTGAAAATGTCGGCGCGGGTAGTAACCAAATATCGTACTTGCATCATTATCCTTAATTAACTTGGTTTGACCGTCTAAAACTAGACTAGATTTAACTATAGTAGATAACAATTTTCTTGTCAACTACTTTACTTAAAATGTCTAGAAACCTTACACAGCAGGAGTCTTAGGTTTTTTATTCTGATCCCTGTACTCTCTCAGGATACGTACAACAAACTGCTGTATGTTTGTTTGGTTCCTGATTAATCGCTCAAGATCGCGGGGGATCTTTACCGTAATCGATCGCACATAATCATCGTTGGGATCTTTCTTGATTTCCACCTCTTGAATAACGGTATCTTTGCGCTGCTTGAAGTGTTTTTCGCAGCTTTTACACTTCCACCGTTGAGTAGGTGGGCGGCTGGGGAGTTCGCCAGCTTTGATGGAATCGCCACCACAGTGAGGGCACTTGGCAACTATTTTTACTTTTTTACTCCTTGGGCTTCTTGGACTCATTTTGTTTTTTGCATATACTTGAGCAGTAGTTGACCACCCAAGTATATAACTACTATCCTGCTAAAACTACTTTAAATCCTGCCTCCCTCAGAACTTGATATAACTTTGCTTCAACTCTTTCGGGGGCTGAAAGTGCAAGAATCATTCCCTCTTTTAGTTCCCTGCGATCTGTCAGCAGACCGGGGAGGAACCTGGAGGCAATGAAAGCTTGATCGAAGTAGCAGCAACTTTGGTAGAAGACCAAAGCCTCTGGGTTTTGCTGCTGGAGTTCCCAGTACTCCTGCAAATCTTCGGGGGCTGACTCCCACTTGATTTGCTTTGAGGATAAATAATTTCTGTCGCTATGCCGATTGTAGATCCGGCGATCAATGGACTGTCTGATAAATTCATGACAGGCATCAGATGCCATCATCCGTCCCTCGACATAATGACCTTTACCATCGAATCCATACCCGCGATACCAAGGGGCATCATGGCGGATACCGTAGTGAAAATCCCCATAGGTATATATGGGGGTACAATTTGCCTTTGGCAGACACAGTGCATCTGCCAAAAAATTGCACAGATCCGTCAAAGGTTGTGTTGACAGGGACTGCGGGAGCATTAGAATATCTCCCACAAATCAAATACCAAGTCAGCGATCGCTGCACCGGCGTGGAACGCCGATTTTGTTGCTTGGCGATATTTTTGAATATCGTCAGGGGAATTCCTGCCGGAACCCCGATGATATTCTTCATCGCTTTCATCTTCTTCTTCGTCAAGGTAGTAGCGATCGCTCCTCCCTCCATTGCCATTCCCTCGTGATATCCTGTCTAGCGCAGGATAATTTAGCTCAGGAATTTGCCTGAGAGAGACAATTGCACTACTTTTTTTAGCGTGAGCTTTTCTATTTTGTCTGGGGGCCATTTTGCTTCTTGTTCCTGTTCTTGGTTTAAGTATGCTGCCCCACCAAGAGGTAGGGCGAGTATATTAGGAGTTAACTATGTTTTCTTCCTCTTCCTCTTCAGACGATAGAAGAAGATCTTCTCGCACTTGATTAGCTAAAACAGCTATCAGTTCAAGTTTGTCAGTGTCGCTCCAATCCTGAATAGAATTGGCAATTGACTCAACAGTGTGGTCGTCTATGTACAGTGGCATGTTATCTTTTTGCCCCATTAGTGGACTTCCCAGTGCGGGGCTAATTCACTGGGAAGGTTGATTATTATTAGAATAGTTATAAACTGTTGACTATATCTGCTAGGTTTGAAGTGTCAGCTAGCTTGGATATAGATATTATACTGTCAGCGATTAAACCTAACGCACCGGGGTTATATTTATCCCCTCCGATTAGTATACCATAACACTTGAATTTAAGATCACTTTTTATCTTTTTATATTCTTCTAATAACTTATAATTGTAGCGTAAATCATTATCCTGCCCATCTGTAATAAATACAATATCGGCGTTTTTGTATTTATTATTCTGTCTAATAATCTCTATGGATTCTCTTAATGGTTGAGCGAAGTTTGTCCCATCGTCTACACCCTTATTTATTAAGGTATCCATCTGTTCTAATGTAGGGTTATTCAGGCTAAATTTATATTTAATTGCCTCGCCAAAGCCCACAATATATACATTACGCTTTTGTCTTATACCTTGTTTTTGAATAACTAATGTAAACCCCTTTGCCCAAGTCGCTCTGGTAGTAGGGTTAATATCAGCAGAAAGCCTTTCTACTGCATGCCGCATACTTGCACTTTCATCAAGTACAACGATGATCGGTCCTCTACCATCTCCAGATGTTCCACCTTCAGCATATTGGAGAAGGGACTGATCTGCGAACTCTTTATAGAATAAATAATCATCCTTTAATAACTCATCTGGTAACAGACGAGAAATATCATTACCGTATTCGACTTTACGAACACGTTTTTTAGATTTTTGCTTGGGCAGTGGTGTATATGATGCCTCCATTCTACCCATCATATCTATAATATTTTTACAAGTTTTAGTACTAAATACAGCATCTTTTACGGCTATATTGCCGATGCCGGACAATTTACGAATACAAGGTAAACCAAAGCTATCAGATATTCCTGATTGAATGGGATCTAGTGAGTAGATCGCCGACTCAATTGCTGTCCTCGCTTCATCAGGAAAGCTAGAATACCTATCAGCAATACTTGGATAGACGTATTTATATAAGCTTTCAATTTCATTGATGCCACTATCTACAGAGATAGCACTAGAGAATAACCCCCTATCCTCTAAATTCTTTTTATGCTTGTATAAATTCTCAAGCTCATATATTACCTCGGAAGACGATCGCTCACCTCCACTTTTAATCGCTGGTGTTTCCATTTTCAGATAATCTACAGACACTAAGTGTTTGTAGATATGAATCATGGCTACAAGAGTAGCACGTTCAAAGGAGACAAGATTTGCAGCAGGGACTTCCTTAATCTTGTCTAGTAGGGGTTTCCATGCTTTGTCCCTGACAATTATCTCAAGGACTTTATACCTCCAGCGATCGCTATATGGCATCGTATCAGAAACTGGGGGGATAGCCACCTTATCATCCAGCATAATTGCTAGTAACTCATTTGCAAACATAAGACTGTTATCAACAATCTTGCTGTGAGCTAGAACCACAGACATAAAAGACTCACAGGTGAGCGCGTTGTCGATAATTTCTCTAGCTTGAGCTTGAATATGTAGCATGATTTTATCCCCCTCTTATTATTTATACTTAATTACTTAGACCCCACCCTTTAGGGCGTACTCGACTTTTGATATTAGGTCTATGAGTGTCTTTTTAAATTTAATCTTCCTATCCTCGGAAGCATTGATGTAAGTTATGAAGGGACTGTTGCGATCTGCTTTGTTTTGGTGGAAGAAAGCGATCGCACCCTTCAATTCTTCCACCTTTGCTCTGACATCCTCTAGCCATTGGTCATCCCTCGCATCAAGTGAGGTAGATGTGAGTCTCAAAATCTCACCTGTTAGATGGTGTTCGTAATTATCTAAGAGCGAGTCAGCTTTCTCTGACTCGTATTTTTGCATATTTTTATATACTAAATTTATTACATCTTTAATGTCTTGATCCAGAATATCTATACTTTCTTGGCTAAAGAACCCAGAGTTACTAGCATTAGCTAACTTAGATTCCAATACCTCTAGATTAGATATCAGCTTGAGGCAAGTATTTACCTTGTCTTCAGTACTTACTGAATTCTCAGGCAAGACTACCGTAATAACGGTTTTGGAGGCTTCTACTTGTTCCCTAATTTCAGTCAGTGCATTGGCATAGCCATTGACAGACTTATGAATACTTTCTTTAATTTTTTGAATATCTTCTTTATTTTGCCAGATACAGTCTGGCATTACTTCTTTAATAATTTCTAGGGTGACTTTCTTCTCACCTCTTACCCAAGCAAACGCTTGGAGAAAGTCTAGGATCTGACCCATACGGCGATCGCTCGCCGCAGATAAATTAGCTGACTTCAGGTCTTCATTGACCTTGACAACCACACCTATCACGTGGTCAACCTTTATTTTTTTAGCCAGCGCCAAAGCCTCATCTAACTCTGGTATTGTGAGCTTGACCGTAACTGCACACTTGCGGTTCTCCTCATACTTCCGTTTGAGGAGTGCAGTTAGTCCCTCTGGGGATAGATAATCTACCCAGATTTTCCATGCGAAACGATCCAGAAAGGGGTTATCTTCCCCCTCTGGTAGTTCGTTACTTGCCCCCACTGCCATGCGAAGGGGAACCTTAATCTGCTGCGTTCCGTTCTCAAAGATGCGTTCGTTCATGATCCCTAATAGGGAGTTATGGCACGCACCAGGTGCCTTGAATATTTCATCTAAAAAAGCAATGTGTGCTTCAGGGAGACGACCCCGAAGCACGCGCTCATATTTTTCCTCTTCCCTCAATCCCTTCGCTGAGATTGGTCCGAATAACTCTTCAGGGCGAGTGTCTTCACCGATTAGTCGGCTGAAGAAATTAGCCCCAATAACTGACTCACAGATGAGTCTGAGAAGCATTGATTTACCCGTTCCTGGTGGTCCCAACATTAGCCCATGCTGCTTAGATATCAGCAGAGCCAGAACAGAATCAACTGCATATTCCCTTTCTAAGCACTCGCGCTTAAGCTGCCTAGAAAGGATATAGAATTTTTGGGTAACAGACAGATCGCCTAAATTAACTTTTACAACAGCCATGACAACAATTCTCCTAAGTTTAGTGTGTATGAAAAGCAAACCCCCGGATTAACCGGGGGCGATTTTAGACTTTGAGTAAATCTGCTAACCCACCGAGGTCGGCTAGCATCTGGTCTATTTCCCTCTGCTGAGGGGATGACGATGGGACGGGATCGGGGATAGGGTGTGGTGTAGGTACCTCAACTTTGGTAACTTCCCTCAGCTTAGGGACTACCTTGGTTACTGGTTTTGATGGAATACCCAGACGCTTAACATCTGGTTCTAGAGTTTGCCGGAGTTCGGCGATCTGCTGCAACAGACCTTCGGACTCCAGTTGTAGGGTTTCTGAGAACGCTTCGATCCGTTGGCGCTGCTCGTCAAACCCTTCGACCTTTTTAGCCAGAGATTCGCGCTTGGCTTTTGTGACTTGGCTAATCTTTGTGTCTTTCATGTCTTGCAGAAGACTGACACTAGCTTCCTGCAAATTCTTAACCTCTTCCTGAAATACTTCCTGAGCCACACGGCGCAGGGAAACAATGTCCTCTGCATTTACCATGTACTGGGGAAGTATATCTATTTGGATTGCCGCACCTCCACCTACGGCATAGATAAACTTTTTGAAATTCTCAAGATCCGAGCAGTATTGCTCGGGAACAAAGTAAACCCCTCCAGAGCGCCGGAGGGAAACAGCGCACAAGTCGGCGAACCGAGATAACATCCGCCGAAGGTCATCAGCGTTGTACAGAAGGGCGCGACGGTACGCGGCTCGCACTTCTTCCGCCGTTTGCTGGAATAACTCTTCCTGCTCTTTATTAATCTGATAAGCAGGATGAGATTCTATGGTTTCTAGGGTGCGGTTCGCTGTAACCGTACCTAGCTGCAAATGGGAAACTTCACTTCTGCGAAATGAAGCTTCCTCTTTAACAACAGCAACTTTATAGTCACTGTTGCTATTGCTGGTGGGCTTACTCCCACCACGCTCTTTGATCTCTCGCAGGAGAATCCCCTGAGAGCGATCTGTACTAGTTTTTATCTCTGCGATCCCGCGCTTGAACGCAGAGATAAATGAGATTTGTTCAGGAATGTACCTGTCACCTATCCCGTACTTACGGGCATTGGCGATCAGGTCATTCCGTGAGAATTGGGCATCACTGGGGATATGCCACCACAGTAATGCACCAATTCTCACGGGGGAAGAATTGGCCATAGGGGTTATGGGTTATGGGGTTAATACTTGGTGCGATCGCTCTCTGGGGGCAGAAGTGATGAGAGCGATCGCTAAATCATAGAGTTAATCTATTGATAGCTGATATTTATCAGCAATTAGTTCAAAAGCTATTTGGATTAATTCGTTTTTATTATACAGCTTTAGTAGCTGTTTAAAATCAAAATTAACTCCAATGAAAAAGTCACTACACGTTCGCACTCGCCACCAGACTCGTGGGTGTAAAATCCACCCATTTTCGTCTTCTCTCAACGAGTAAATATTACCGCCGATGGGATCGGCGTATAGGAATTTGTCTGTGTCCTCTTCTAATAACTCTTCTACAATTGCTTTTGCAAGCTTTTCACGAAAGTGTATTCGTTTTGATATTTCTATCAAAACGAATACACTTTCTTCATCGCGCAAACAATCAACTACGATATTGCTTGACTTTTCAGCCAATGTGCAATATGGACCCATTGCCATAATTTACTTTTTCCTTTTAATTAATAAGTGATGTATGCATCTAGCAGACACGCGATCGCTCACAAGCCATAAAATAGCCACAGACAATCGCGGTTATTCAAAATGGGTGTTACCCCCTCGCTTATCTAGGGTTCTAAATAAGCGAGGGGGTGGGCGATCGCCCTTCCCTCTGGAGGAGCGATCGCGCTAATTTACTTAATGATTTTAGTCATCCTTCTCTAATTCCTCATACAGTTCATCAAGTGTCTGAGGCTTAAGATTCCCTGACTCTGCCTCTTCTAAGGCAGCAAACAAACGAGATGCATTTTCCTTAGAACTCAGTAGGTGAAGAGTTTCTTTCATGCTAATTAAATCGTCTGCTGGGATGAGAGCAACATTTTCACTATCTTCTCTCTCAACAATCACTGCATCACGGCTTAAAACAACTTGGTCGCAGATTTCATCTAATTTGTCCTTAGCTTCGGAGTAATCTATTACTTGCATAACTTAGTTCCTTGTTAGTCAACTTGGTTTTCTGTGTCTAAAACTAGACTGAATTATTACTATAGTAGTTGTCTAGTTTGTTTGTCAACTACTTTTGTAAAATCGTCTAGAAACCTTACTCTGTAAGGGATAGGTTTTTTACGATCTACTCACCGGAAAGGTGGTGAGTAGCAGGGAAAGGATATCACGCGCTAGGATCTAAGATTTATTTTTTCTGAGAACGACTCGAAGTCGTCCTACAATCTTTTGACCTGGTGGCAGGTCATCATCTGCTGCACCCAAATTGTCTGGGTCACCTCCGCATTCGTCATAATACTGTTGGACTTTGCTCAACAGTTCCTCGGTAGTTGGTAGATCATGGAAACCAGAGATTGTATCATATGGAAACCACTCTAATAACTTGATCTGCTCATCAGTCAGATCGAGCAAATTAATCCGATTGGGAAGATCTGGATGCCCATCCTCCCATACGAATTGGTACCAGCCAGGCTTATTGTCAAAGCCTTCTTGCTTCCCTGGTATTATTACGAACAATGACTTATCCGGACACAATGACTTGTCCGGATACCGAAACAAGTCGTCTTCTTTTGCACTCATTCGTTTTGTTTTTAGTTAACTTGTTGGTTGATGGGGTTTCCCTAGTGGTTGCTTAAGTGGACAACCACTAGGGGAAAGCGATTCTCTTTTCAGACTACCAGATTAAAGGCGATCAGCAATTGAAGCTTCCCGTGGGAGCTTCAATTACTAAACCTGATTCCCCTGGTGGGAAGGGTGCACGGGAGATCAGGAAATAGATCCCCCTTGGCAAGTAGCGAGGCAGGTAAAAAAGATTTGCGTACGGGCGTTGCAAATCTTTTTTAGCAAACCCTAAGTTATCAATCGCAATTATGAGTTTTTCTTGAGGTGCTAATTGGTTGCTAATTTGCTGGAGTAAGAAAGAATTTTGCTTCTTTCGTCCCCACCTATGATGGTGAAATAACCCTTGTCGTGGTTTGTTACGAATTCTCGTATTGCTTTGAGTGAGCTAGTATTGCTCACCGCCTCGTCGGCGATCAAAAATTCTTCTTCGCTGACCTCAGCTTCATATATTACTTGAAAGTAAGAACCGGCCGTTTGCCGGGTGTCTGGGACTTCCTCCCAGTCCAGATGTTTGCCGAGCGCCCTTTCAATGAGCACTATCTCATTTTTATGTACAACAGAACCGTCCTCTAGTAATGCTTGAATTTTCATTTTTACCTTAAGTCCCTTAAGTTGATTGTGTGATTTATGGTTTTACCCTAGCGATCGCCTAACACTGTCTAACATCCGAAAGTTGACAATCTCGGAGCTAAAGCATCAGAAGAGTTTTCCTCTCGCTACTTTCATTGAGCGATCGCTGGGGTGAGGGTATCACGAACTAAGATACCCTCTAGAATCCTACCAACCTTGTAGCCACCCTTCGCGGTGGCATATTATGGATTCCTGTGGTGAATCCAATAATATAGTTGTGCAGGATTCAGTATGACCGTTATGGTCATACTCCTCATACACCCATACCAGTGGTATGGGATGGAAATCACTAATAGGACGGCACTCTGGTGCGTCCGGACCATAACCCGCGTAAGGGGCACGGGCAAAAGAACCGTCCTTGCAGGCAAGGACAATGTCCCAAGATTCACATAAATCACCCGGTTGGCGATATATATCGATCAGGCAAATGCCTAAATCGATTTTTTCTTTCTTAATTAATTTCATCATTTCTTTACTTCCATCAATGAAACAATAACGTCATTTATATTGCCAAACTTCTCTGGGATCCGCACCCAGACAGGTTTAGCGTAGTTGCCGTTCTCGTACCCGGCAACTACGCAGCGCCCGCTACAAGGACCGGGCGATTCGGCTGGGAGTTCCATTACTATTTCTTCTAACCACCCTAGTGGGCGGATAGACACTACTGCTTTCATGCGATCTCCTGACTTAACTTGGTTTATTGGGTTTCCCCAAACGATCGCCTAACGCTAAAATTTTAAGCAATCGTTGGGGGAAGCGATCGCACCTAGCTCCGGTAAAAAGAACTAAAGAGCGATCGGGCAGAATATAGGTATCTAATAAGTGTAGCTACCTATATTTTTCCCATCAACATACACCTCTGTTTTGTACCCATCCCTCCAAGATACTTTGTTTACATGAGCAGTATATGTTTTTATCTGTACTAAAGACCCACTGTTCAAGGGAACATTGAATGTTTTGCATAGGTTTTCAATCCTCAGTATTGTCTCGTACGAGAAACCTCGATGGGATATCGACCCATCAAAATTTCTACATATTTTTGCCCATTCAGGACGCGTATCTCTAGGCATAAAACTTTCCTCCAATTAACTTAACTTGGTTGTTTTGTGTCTAAAACTAGACTGAATTATTACTATAGTAGTTGTTTAGTTTGTTTGTCAACTACTTTTGTAAAATCGTCTAGAAACCTTACTCTGTAAGGGATAGGTTTTTTACGATCTACTCACCGGAAAGGTGGTGAGTAGCAGGGAAAGGATATCATGCGCTAGGAAGATACCCTTTCCAGAAACTTTATTTCTGCTAGCCAATCCAGTTATTTGCTGCCATTGCGTCTTCTGGGAATACGAGCAGTGGGCATTCCCCGACCCACCATCCGTACACCCTATCTTTATTTTTGGAAATGAATATTCTGTTTTTATTTTTGTCGTAGTCAATTACTACGACATTAGGAGGAATAGTTTCCTCCCAATTTCTCAATCCCCCTTCCTCTATTTGCGATCTTTGGCGCTTTACCGGTGGCAGGTTTTCACAGTATTTGTTCGCCAACTTTTGTGAAAAGCTGGCTGCATAAACCGACTCTTGAATACAGACTAGATACATTTGCATTTTCTATCAGAACACGGGTGAAAAACAGACCCCGTGTAGGCGATCGCTCAGACATCGAATCTGAGGTGCGAGCCTACAACCTGACGGTATTACTTAGGCGATCGCACCTATCCAGTAGGTAGGCTAGCAGTAGGCTTAAACTACTAGGCTAGGCTACCTTGAGTATTTGGGCTAGCTAGGGATAGGGCTAACTAGCCATAGGAATTAGGAAGCTTTTAACTGATCATGCTTCACCAACCTTACCACCTTTGGTAAGGTGGTCGGAGCATGACCACTCCATTTATAGTCAGGATCATACTTGGATATTTCCCCGTACCACCATTCATTTACCTTGTCGCGGGTGGTAGCGCGACGGTTAACGAAGATGGGGGTTAGGCGATCGCACACCCTAGCGAGCGTACGGAACCTAACCAATCTGTACTCTAGGCAGAGTTCTACGATCTGGGTAAATATATCCCAGTCATAGGATTGGCGTAATACGCCATCATCACACAAATACCATAAGGTGGTATTTGTGCTACCGCAGATATCTAGCCGATAACGGCCATATGATATCTGCAACCTGCCTTTTCTCAGAAATTTTACGTTAGGTACGTTAGGATCGGTTTCTCGCTCGAACCCAAAGAGCGAGTAGAGGCTCTGGGAAATGCGATTTAGCTCGACAATGGGATCGGGATCGTCAAACATTATTAACCCCCTTTGGTATGGCTGACCATGCCACAAAGTCCTTACTTTGGTGGCTAATTTTAGCCAGTGGGTATTTAGCCAAAATACCCTGGCTAATTTTTTTGAACATATCCGGGTATACGGACAATGACCCGGATAGGGAATAGGTAACGCGATCGCCATCACTTATCCCCAGATTGGGAGTGCGATCGCATGCTCCCAAAGAGAAAACTTTTAAACTTTCGCGATCTATTAGAAATAGACCCCCACTAACAGCCACTACATACCCGTTGTTGATGGTGTTGGTGGTACTGTTGGTGGCCGGGACACCACCTACTAACACATCAGACAAACTAGCTAGGCTAGCTAGGCTAGCTAATAAGCTATCAATATCATCATCATCGTTCATGCTCATTACTCCTATACCCTACTAGGTAGGCTACTCACCTTACCCAGTAGGGTATTAAGCTTTTTTATTTCCTCCAATGCCGTCTGGAACCGACGGCCTCATCAGGATGCAGGTACCGAGTTTTTTTAGGTTCTAGCTCTGGCTCTAGCTCTGGCTCTGGCTCTGGCTCTAGCTCCGGCTCTAGCTCTGGCTCTGGCTCTAGCTCTAGCTCTGGCTCTGGCTCTAGCTCCGGCTCTAGCTCCGGCTCTAGCTCTAGCTCTAGCTCTGGCTCTGGCTCTGGCTCTGGCTCTAGCTCTGGCTCTAGCTCTGGCTCTAGCTCCGGCTCTAGGCCTGGTGGTAAATCCTGAGTATCTACCTCTATAAAGGTAGAAATTACTTTATCTGTCTCGCTTATTCTACGGCTAATTTCCTGTAGTTTAGATGGGCTGTTCATTTTAGGCCCAAACCCAAACTTGTTTTTGACTTCCTCATCTATATTTTGTATTCCCCTGAGCATCAGGGTTATACAGTCTTTGTACTGCTTTATATCATCTTGCAACTGTACTACAAGATTTTCTAATTCCCGTTCTCTGACTGTTTTAGACATGGTGTACCTCATGATGAAAATTTTGAGTATGGGAAGACGATCGCTGCCTTGGTACTCTTGGGAGTAAGGAGCGATCGGTCTTGGTGGGCTAGGCAGATTTTTTGGCAGCTATGGCTGCTTTGTACTCACCTTGTGACTTGGCTTCCATGCGGCCCAGTGCGATTAAAGTAGCGTTTGATGGGTAATGGACATGATAGTTAGGCTTACAGATACCGTTCAAAAGGCTGAATTTAATTTCGCCTTTCTTCCATCTCTCTAGGATCTGCGATTTGTGTGAAGGATGAAGACCATCCAGCCAGTCTATTACCTTCAATTCTTCCACTATGGAAGCGTATCCAGCGCCATGAGATTGTTCAGGACTAAAACTCTTGATTGTTTTTCCGCTATCTCTCAATTGTTTCCATTCGCATAAAGCAGGGTATAAGGATTCGTAGGACTTGTCCCTATCTTCGTCATTGGTGGTGGTGGTAGGCTTGGTGGTAGGCTTGGTGGCAGTAACAGGCTTAGGATTGTTGGCAGGATTAGTATCTACCTTGGTGGGAGCAGGATTGGTGGTAGTATTAGGGGATGTAGCAGGATCAGACATCTGCAATATCAGCAGATTAATCAAAGCCAATTTAGAGTCATTTGAAAAATCCTTAACTAACTCAACCACAGCTGTTAGGTCATTAAAATTAGTAGTGTTTTCGCCGCGAATAGTTTTGGATTCCAACCTAAACCCAATGGTAGCCTGTACAATTTTCTCTCTCAGTGTTTGGGCACTCTGCCTATGTGTAGGTATATCTAAATACCTACACATAGACTCCAATATATCCTTGGTTTTAGAAAATTCATCTAGTATCTGATACCCTTCCTCACGGGTATCGAGCGTTTTCAGTTTTTTTACTAGATCTTCTACGTTAAATGGTACTGGTTCTGCTACTGGATCTTCTTTAGGTGGTGTCGTATCAGGATTGTTATATGGATACAAAAACACAACCGTAGTCAGGGGGGTTCTCGCAGATAGGATCTGCATGGTATTCAAGATAGGTACGTACTTGATACTACATTTTCCATCATCTTGGATCGCGGAAATGCTGCGGATATCGTACTCGATACCCTTCGATGTGAACCTAACGTCGTGGCTTGATAATAAGCCATCTTGGATAACTTGAGCGAGTGTACTTTTAATCGGATCTTCTACTGTTTTTACTGGCTCTTTAGCAGGAGGGATAGATACGGACATAAAGCAGGGCATATCCCCTACAGTATTACAGGAGTACTCGGAATCATCTGCCGTATTGCGGAATCCCACCGTATAAGGTTTTTTAGTCTTATCTTTCCCTGTATTTTCCTTGATGGAAATTATCTCGATGATATCCCCGTTTGGGGCTGTGTATTCTAGTGTGTGCTCCGTAAGATACCTCTTATGGTAAGCCTGTTGGATTGTGGTTTTTACTTTGGATGTATTGGTGGTAGCAGTCATCTCTTTGTCCTTTTGAAAATTGTTTTTACCTACATTAAGGTAGGTTGTTCCAATCTACTAGTATAGTTTTTTGGTGTCAAGTTTTTTCTAAAAACTACTTTTATCCATCGGCTGTAATCCTTACTGTGTAAGTATTCTAGCTTTTGTAAATAATTGTTAAGACATTTAACATTCATCAGTTAGTAGCTGTCATGCTTAAAGTTTGAGCGTTAAATATATCGCATGAAAAATCATTTTTAACCTAAGCATGATAGCTAACCAGGCTATTACAAACTCAGCATAAGCATTGGTATTTTCTATCGCACGGCATGGGCCGGATCAGGAATTAGTATATTAGAAATAATTGAGCATGATTAGCTATGATCTGATCCGGATCAGCTAAAACGTGCGTTTATCGGATCGCCGGATCGGATCGCTGTCGGATCGCTATTCAAGATATTTTCTTTAATGTGTTTAGCGATCGCATACATTAATTTTGGAGGGACAGAGTTACCGATTCTAGCGATCCGCTCAAAGCGAGTACCAATAAATTTAAAGTTATCTGGGAAGGTAGCTAATCGGGCTATTTCACACACCAGTAAGCGACGGGGTTCGGAGGGATGGAATGGTAAACATCCGTGGCTTGTAACCAAGGTGGGAGCGACTTGGTCCCACCGGAGTTTGACGTGTGCTGCTCTCATCCAACCGTATTTTGTTAGGGCTTGATTCTCACCTGGTTTGAGGATATGCCAGCGTTCTAGCTCTTGGTCTGTTGGGTGATAGGGGGGTTCGTCTGGGGGGATGACTAGGTTAGCGATCGCATCTTTAAAGGTGATGGGTTTAGCGTATGGTCGGGGGTGGGATGGGAGGAGGTTGAGGTCGGATCGCACCCCAATGATGATGACACGCTCTCGCATTTGGGGGACTTCAAAATACTTGCATTCCATTACCTGTGCCTCGACGTTATAGCCAGACTCACGTAGCTGGCTCATGATATCCAGGTAAAAAGTTTTGAATTTGCCCGTGATTAGCCCGACGACGTTCTCAGCAACAAATACCTTGGGCTTGAAGACGTTTAGCAAGCGAATATATTCAGTAAATAACTTACCCCTGGAGTCCTTGAGGTTGGTGTTGCCCATTTTGGAGAAAGCTTGGCAGGGGGGGCTACCATTGAACACATCTAGCTCACCGGGTTTTAATCCGGTGATTTCTAGGGCACGTCCACCCCCCAATCTACAGATATCACCAGCAAAAATATTGATTTCCGGGAAGTTAAGGCGGAAGGTATCTATGGCGTTTTTATCCCATTCAACCGCTAGTAGTTCCCGGTATCCAGCCCACTTGTAGCCCAGGCTTGAGCCGCCGCAACCACTGAAAACATCGACGACGGTAGGTTTACCACTGGTAGCCGCACTCTGGACACTCATGTTTTCTGGAAGTCCTTAATTTGTTTTCGTTAATAGGTTTATTGCCGGATGGGATACCACTACCAGGTTCATCGTCGGTGAACAGTTTGCCACTTCCTCCATCACCATATAGTTGCCCGTCGGTGTCCCCTTCTAATTCTTGGAATAATCTGTCAATCTCCTCCGAGTCAAATGCAGTTAGAGATAGATCGCTTTCGGCTTCCTGAAGATATGCTAACTCTGCTATTAGCAGCTTATCGTCCCAAGGTGATTCGTTGACTTTGTTATCAGATAGGCGCAAAATGCGTTTTTCTTCCTCAGTTAGTCCCGTGCGGACAATCACCGGGAAAGTTTCTAGTCCAGCTTCAATGGCTGCTAATCGCCTCCCATGCCCTTTGAGGATTACATGATTCTCATCAACCACGATGGGTTGATCTGGCCCATATTCCTTCAAAATATTTGCCAGCTTTGTCACCTGCTCTGGCTCATGCTTTTTAGCATTGAATCCGTAGGGGGTGAGGATACGGGGGTCCATCGGTACTGGAGGAGCGATCGCGGGTTTACCTTTTCCCTCAGATTTTGTTGGTTTATTCACCATCTGGAGATCCTTCTAATTCTTGAATTTCTTGGAGTAATTTAGCTTTTCTGGAAGCTTTATCACTGGGGGCGATCGCTTTACCCTTTGTAGTTTTTGGAGTTATCGTAACTTTAGGAACTTCTTGCGAGCGCACGTCGATTGTCCCTTCCTCTTCCCTAATTCTTTCTAGTAATGCTTCGGCATAGACTTGATTAGATTCCTCTACTAATCCTTCAACTTGCTCACCCATTTCTCTGGCTTTTCGATGAAGTGTTGCCGGATCGGAACTACGGTCGGCAACCCGTGTCATGGTGATACCACTCAGAACGGAAAGGAAGGCGATCGCCTCTGCTAGTTCTATACCCCAAAGAAACGAGAACTCACTATTGTATGCGACAACACCAGGGAGGTCCTTGGCTAATTCGGGGCATAATTTAGTAAAGACATAAGCGGCTCTGGAATCGTCTTTTGGATCTTTAAATTTATTATCAATTGATTCACTCAGTTTAATTGCATCCGTAGTGGTGTAGCTTTCCACTAATACAGGATACGATTTACCACGAAAATTAAATGAAGTCATTTTTTTAAGTTAAGGGATAAGGGATGTATTGCTGTCCTTCGTAATTCACACCAATCCACACAGTAGCAATAAATGAAGTGGTGGTAGTGATAATAAAATTATATTTGGGAGATTGGGTTTGTGTCTGCGGTAAGGGGTCAACAAATGTGGGTTTTCCTGCTGGTTTGTGGGAAGTTTGGGTGCTAAATCTAAATGAGCCATTCAAACTTAAATTAACTGCCCATCCTGTTGGCAATCCTTCCCGAATTTCGGAGGGGAATATATTGTGCAGATCCAAGAATAGCTTCAACTTTTCTGCCTCCCCAGACATATAGCCATCACATCCTTGGCGAATAATTACGTCCATAGCGATCGCCCACTGCTCGATTCCCCCACGAATATTAGTTGCTCGATCTGGTCGAGCTTCGGTAAAGGTGATAATCCCATAGCGATCGCCAGGGGCAATATCATCATCACGGATATCTGTGAGGGAAATGCCGAGGGTTTGGACAAATGGTTGATTAACGGCTTTGACAAAATCATCGACATAGGAAATGTACGGGGAGGAGTGTTTTAGCATTTAAAAGTCACGGGGGATGGGGACACCAAGGTGCTGGAGATGGGTAATAATTTGCGGTTTTTGTAATAAAAAGGTGGGGCTATCTGGTTCATGCCAAGCTAGGGGTTGCCATTCTGTATTGTCTTCACCGTGGGCTAGTTGCATGCAGTCAGCGGCTTGCTTACAAATTAGTACACATTCTTCGAGGGAATGTGCCTCCCATATTTTGTTTGCCCTAGCTTTGAAATTTAGGAGCAAGCTGGCTTTTACATCTAAGCAATCGTCTCCGGTACTGGGATATAAGGTCTTGGTAGATGGGGGTGGGAGGGGTTCTTTGACCATCGTGAACCCCATTAGTTGCTCTAGGAAAGACAGGCTAAATTTTACTTCTTCCCCTTGGCGATCGCTATTACAGATGAGAAAGTTATGGCGACAATGGGGAGTTAGTTCGTCACAGTTAATTCCTAAGTGTAAAGCTTCAAATACTTTGAGGTAGTAACGCCAATATTTTTCGTAAAGGTAGGTACTAAATTCAGGATATGGTGGCGATGGGACAATCTGTTGTGGCTCCCAGTAAATCATCCCCTCCTTATTGTGTATGACATTGAGCAATTCTAAATGGTATCCCCTCACTTTCTGGTACCTGGAAGCAGGGATATCACTTTTAGTTACAAGCTGGAAATTACCATCTTTACTCTTTAATTTGACTAGCACAAGACCTCATCTGTCACACCAGTAATTTTGAGAGTAACCATCAGTCGTTTTTGAAAAGGATTAGGCTCTGGTTTACCAACAAATTTTAGGTAATGCACACTATCATCATTCCAGGTGCAGACCATGTGAGCGATCGCCTCTTCTAGCGGTTCCTCCAGTGCTTGGACTTGCATAACTTGGCAGGGGACTTCCACCCTAACGGTTTTACTGTGGACCAAATTTTCAGCGAGGAATACTCGTAAATCCTTGGAGATTGATAGTTGGTCATCATATTTCACATCGGATTTTTGCGGCACAATCTCAATAGATTTAGCCGGGGTATTCTTGTCTGCACCATCTACTACATACCGGGCAGAAATAGTATCTGGTTCGGAGATTTGAAAGTTTTGCCCATACTGGGGATGGTTAAGGCGTACTGCCCGTTTGTCTGATTTAAAGGTAAAAGTGTAGTCGAAGGTAGCAGGTACTGGATCAGAGAATTTTTTTGCCCCCGAAATAGCCCACAATTCAGTCAGGTTTAAATTACCGGGGAAGTTAAATCTCAGATATTCCTCGGTAATAATTACTGTTTTGGCTAAAGCGGTGGGGGAAATAAAATCCCCCACCTGCAACCACACTCTCTCTATGTGTTTAATTTTGTCGCGCATTAAGCTGGGGGTAGGATACCGTTGTTAGTTTGCATTGTGTTATAGGAAACCGGGGTTTTAGCTGATAGGGTGGGGATAGCAGCAGCAACCACGGGAGTAGTTGCACCGGTGTACCAGTTACCACCTAAAGCAATGGATTGGAAGCCATTACTATCTACACTGAAGGTCAGGGTAGCGATCGCAGTTTGTACCTGCAAAGGTGTACCAGAGTTAGCAGTGGTGGTGGCGATGACTACGTTGGAGGGAGTTGTTGAGCCTGTGTTTGCCAAGGTGAAGGCTTGCCCAGGGACTATGGAGGTAAGAGTGATGACCCCAGCAGCAGCAGACGCGGAGACGTTGGGGTCAACTGCGCCGATGATCTTGGCTAAATAAGCCGCGACAGAGGTGGCTGTATCCCCGGTTTGGACAACGTAGAAATACAGGTTACTCACTGAGTTTGCGGTGACAGTAAGTGCAACTGTGTTGCCAACCGTGGGGGTAGCCAGTGTCACCGTACTAACTTGGGCGACGTTTGCGGTATCCAAGTTTGCAAGTTTCGTAATCGTAATTACTTCGTTACCGCTGGTTTCAGCAATACCGACAGTAAAGGAAGTGGGGATACTTGTGGAAACTGTAGAGGATGCCAAAGGGCGATTGTAGGATTCTGAGCCAACTCCAAGAGCCATAAATTTATCTAAAAATGTAGGACTAATTTGCTTCTAGCTTAGGCATTTATGGGCAGTGTGGAGATGATTCTAGAAATATTAGATTCACTTCCACACTGCATTTTGGCTACGAAAATAGAGGCATGGATGAAGATACCTTAGACGAACAAATTAGATACGACGCTACCCTTCGTAATGCGATGACCGGGATGGGTACGGATCGCGATCGCGTGGAGTACACTATTCCGGGGTTGGTGATACGGTGGCCCAAGAATATTGTTGAGAATATTGCCGGTGTCCCAATTATTAATCGGATCGTTACAGCCAGACCTAAAAGTGCCTCAGTCAAGGGTTGGCGGTTGTCTTTGGGTACCGAAGAAGATAAGAACAAGAAAAATAAATTGGTTCGGGAGTTCCAAAAAGAACAGAAGCGATTGAGGGTGAAGGAGCATTTTTTTGATGCTCAGACCCAAGCTAATATTTATGGCGGTGCCGTAATTATTATGGTGGTGGAAGATGGGCAACCTGCCACCAAGCCAGTTAATACCAAGAGAATTAAGCGGATAGATCGCTTAATGGTTCTAGATAGGTGGAAAATTCAGCCATTTGTGACGACGGGGTATAGTGCAGTTGATCCCGAATTTTATCAGTTGATTTTGCCTGATGACCTGCTACGGGAATTTGCAGACGTAGTAGATGGGGCATCAGTTTACCTAATTCATAAATCACGAGTTTTACGTTTTGATTCTGGGAATTATGCCACCCCTGACCAGATGAAATTTAACCAAGGGTGGGGACATTCCATGATTGATACCCTCTGGGAGGAGTACCGCGACTGGAAAACGGGGTTAAAGGCATCGGGAGCGATTCTTCAGGATGCCTCGGTGTTTGTGTATAAACTCAAAGGTCTGGCCAAGATGGTCAAAGACCAGGAAGTTAATTTGCTGAAGGATCACATCACCCTGCTGCGGATGATGACCTCTGTGTTTGGGGGACTAGCGGTAGATGCTGACGGTGAAGCAATTGATTTTCCTAGCCGCAACGTGTCGGGGGTGTCGGACATTAACCGAGAGCAGCGCGATTCTTTTATTGGCGCGACAGGTATTCCCCATGATCGCCTGTTCGGGGAATCACCATCAGGGTTGGGAGCCACTGGGGAGAGTGAGGAGAATAACTGGGCAAATGATGTAAGGGAATTTCAAGAAACCGAGTGGAAACCCAAGCTAGAAGTACTTGGGAGATATATTTTCTTATCTCAGGAAGGTCCCACCAAGGGGCAAGAACCAGACGAATGGGATTTAATTTTCCCCTCAATCAAGCACTTGAGTGAAGAGGAAGAAGCAAGCTTACGGGGTACCCAAGCCACCACCGACACCGCCTACCTGCAAGCGGGGGTAGTTACCCCGGAAGAAATCAGAAATTCCCGGTTTGGGTCTACTTTCAGCATGGAAACCAATCTTGATGCTAAAGCTTGGGCTAAGTTTCAGAAGCAGCAGCAGCAAGCCCAACAACAGCAATCAGGATTCGGGGATGACGATGATGATTCGGCAGATACAGAGGGGGAGGATTTTGAGGACGATGACGGGGATGACGGGGATGATGACGGAGGTGGTGGGGGCGATCGCGGCGACTCGTCATTTTATGGGAATACTTTGCTTCAAGATATCCAAGATAGGCAGGAAATTACCCGTCCAAAGCGGGTAATTCACTGGAATAATGTACCTATTGGGATTACTCATGCCCCAGGGGATAAACGATTTTCCCACGGGAAGACAATGCTATCGTCTTATGGGCACATTCGGGGGTCATACGGGGACGCACCTGATGGTAAAGCTTTTGATGTGTATGTAAATGAGAAAAACTTAACTTCTGCACCCAATGGGTACAAAGTGCGGCAAATCCACCCTGACACAGGGATGGTAGATGAGCCTAAGTATTTCTTAGGGTTCAATTCTCCCCAAGAGGTAAAGCAAGCGTTTGTTTACCATGCTGGGTTAGAAAGATTTGGGGGAGTAGAACCTGTTGGTACAGATGAGTTTAAGAGCTATCGCCAAGATGGGGTGGGTGATTGTGGGTGTGGGGTGAAAATCCCTGACTTGGAAAATGGGACTGTGGTGGTTCCGATTAAATTGGAGAATTTGAGCGACACTGAAGTGCTGCGAGTAGTTGAGACTGGGTTTCCTGAAGGGGTAGTAAACCTAGATCGGTGGCAGACTAACCAGAAACAAGAGATTTTTGGGCAATTTACTAGTCCGTACGGGGTGTACAACTTTGGGATTAAGCCAGGGATGCAGGCATCTGTACTGGCTTATCAGTGGGCAGGGGAGACAAAGACAGATTCTCTGGTAAATGCACCACCGGGGTACCACTGGGTATATGATCACCGGGTGAAAGGCGGGAAATATTTACGGAAAACAACCCATCATTCAGCGTTACACCAAGAAGATGAGGGGCACAAAAGGGCTAAATCCATAGCTGCGATCGCTACCGTGAGTGGTGTAGGAGCCTTAGCTGTGGGTGGTGCTGCGGGAGCATTAGCTTTAAGCCAGAGACAGGGAGATCCCATACCTAAGCCAAAGGTACAAGAAGCTCCCAAGATTGAGCCAAAGGTAAGGAAGAAAGCGCCAGTAAAACCCCCTGAACCTCCAGAGAGTCCACCAGAAATATTTGAGAAACCTCCGGAGAAACCACCTGAGCCGGGAAAAGGGAAGCCGGGTAAGAAGAAAAAAGAGAAACCACCTGAGCAACCCCCAGAGAAACCTCCAGAGGTACCACCAACAGAAATAGCTGAACCTCCATCAGAGCAAAAAGACGAACTACCAAAGCCTAGTTTTGGTGAAGCTATTAGGCGGATCAGGAAACAGAAATTACCCCCTGCTCAACAGCAGCAAGAAAATCCGCAGGTACAGGAAGAACCTGCGGCCACAATTGAGCATCATGAACAGAGGTTTAAAGAAGCTGCCAAAAACCTGAAACTGAAAAAATCTCAGTTAGAGGAAATGGGTAAGAGTGTCAATACTCAACAGCAAGCAGCAGTTTACAAACGCTTAAAAGAAGTTGACATTCCCAAGGCAGAAGCAGAACTGAGGGAGTCCGAGAAAGCACTAAAGCAGGCTAAAGCTGGAAATAAAGCTAAGTTTAAGAAAGGGAACCCCGTTAAAATTGGGGACTTAGATGCGCCACTTTCTGTTAGTGAGCAGGAACTAGCTAACTCCGACAAACACCTAAATTTTGCTCTTAAACCCCACGAAGCTGTACAACTACCACAGAATCATTACCTACGGCAGCGATATGAGAATGAGGTAAAAGCTTACAACAAAGCTAAGGCGATCGCCCCCGATATGACTCCCCATGAATTTAAAGCAATTAACCATTACACGGGTAATGGATACATTGGGATGAATGGAGCACTACGTGGGTTGCAGGTAGACCCCACCAGTGAAACTGCCCAACAGCAGCTGCTCCAAGCCAAGATTTTCCACCAAGCGCTTAAGAAAGTACCCACTTACGAAGGTGAGCTAAGGCGTGATACTCGCATCCCAACTCAGGATGTGGATAAATACCAAGTTGGGAAAGTAGTTGTCATGCATGGTTTTACTTCCACTAGCACCGACCTTACAGGGAAAGAAACCAGTAACTATGGTGATCAGAGTAAATCTGATGTGCTAATTGGTAAAACCAAAGGTGCCTCAGCCAAAGCCAGTAAATACGAAGAATTAGCCGAAAAAGCCGGAGTGCGATCGCTCCCCCACGAAGCGTCAACTCAGGTTGAGTACCGGATTCAGGCTAAGTCAGGTAGGATAATTAAAGACTTCTCCAAGACTGCCAAGGAGAAAGAAGTAGTCCTCCCGCACAAATGGCGAGGTAGGGTAACTGGTGTAGAAGACGGAGAAAACGGTATTAAACGCATCCACTTGGAGGAAGCTTGAACCCCATAGAACTAATTACAGAAACAACACCGGAGGAGCAGCAGGAGTTAGACTACCTACGGTTTATCGAGCCTACCTATGTCACCTTCGAGGAACCAGAAGCATTAACTAAAAAGGACTCTGTAGATCCCTCAGATGTCCCAGATTTAATCGTAAAAAAAAACTCCCCCTCGTCACCAAAGGGGTAAATCAGTGGATCGCTAGTCTAAGTGAACATATTAATCAGTTTTCTAGTTTTGATGAGTTGAGCGATCGCCTGCCGTCACTTTACCCAAAGATAAGTGGGACCAAATTTACTCAAGGATTGCAGCAGGGGATAACCCTGAGTAAGTTAGCCGGGATGTCCGACACCGTAGATGACGGGGATGCCGAGGGTGACGGGGGTAGAGAAGATGCTAAATACCCCAGTTGGTTCAAACTGCCTTTTCAGCAGCAAATTGATTACTTTCGGAAAAAGTTAGTAATCCCCACACAGAGGTGGGATGACTTTACAGCAGAGCAGCATGATATAGCTTTTACCATCTCTGGACTAACACGGGGTGACTTACTTGATGATGCTAGATGGTTGGTTAATAAGCACATTGAGGATGGTGCGGATTTAGATACTTTTAAAAGGCAGTTCCAAAGATTAATTGGCCGTCGGGGGTGGCGAGCTAGTGATAGCCGACTCTATACCATTCTTGATACCAACCTCAGACGGAGTTATGCTGCCGGACGATATCAGCAGGCAACCTCACCGGAAATTCTCCAGAGTCGTCCTTGGTGGGTATGGGTTCACCGTGATAGTGTAGTCCCCCGTCCCAATCATTTGGCATTACATAATAAAGCCATACCCGCTACACACCCCTTCTGGAAGATCGCTACCCCTAGTTGTGCTTATGGTTGTCGGTGTGGATTTTTTACTGCTAGCGATCGCACCTTAGAGAGAATTGGGGCAGAGAAATTATTAAACCCCCCAGATCCTACGACTATTGCCGAGAAAGGATTCCAGAGGGCGGCGGGTCTGTCC
>Ga0209208_10000031_pt1 | contig 134469 bp, 129 predicted proteins | sample S1TSphfallax_3_FD_187694 | JGI IMG/M metagenome (GOLD analysis project Ga0209208, IMG submission 187694) | Host-associated microbial communities from peat moss isolated from Minnesota, USA - S1T2_Fd - Sphagnum fallax MG (SPAdes) (version 2) | ecosystem: Host-associated > Plants > Peat moss >... | reverse complement strand
CGTGAATTGCCTGGCTCCAGGGTGGTTTCAGACGGCGCAAAACAAGATCATGTACGAGAACAAGGAATGGGTGGAGTATTTGAGCGACCGCATTCCGGTAAAGCGGCCGGGAAGGCCGGACGATCTGGATTCGGCCGTGGTGTTTCTGGCGGCGGAATCGAGCCGGTATGTGACTGGGCAGACGCTGCTAGTGGATGGCGGAATTTCCACCGGCGCGGTGCGGGCTTTGCCGAAAACTTAATTGACGCGCTGCTTGCCCATGTCGGCGCTTTTCAGCAGCATTTCCATGGAGACGTACTCGAGTGCCTTTTCGTGCGTGGCTTCCAGGCGCGCGGAGGCGATGATTCCGGCTTCGTAAGAGGCTTTCCAGCGCTCGATGCAGACGCACCAGTGGTCGCCGGCTTTGAGGCCGGGGAAGCCGTATTCGGGGCGCGGCGTGATGAGGTCGTTGCCGATGAGTTTTTGGTGGCGCAGGAATTCGTCGGTCAGGTTGACGCAGATGGTGTGCTGGCCGTGGTCATCGGGGCCGGTGTTGCATTTGCCGTCGCGATAGAAGCCGGTCAGCGGATTTGTGCAGCAGGTCTGCAGTGCGGTTCCCAATACGTTTTTCACCATAGGTCTTAGGTTAGCGGATGGGCGGCTGCGCCGCCTGGGGTTAGCGGATGGGCGGCTGCGCCGCCTGGGGGAAAGCGAGGATGAGGGCCAAGCTGAGTAGCTGGATAGCGGCAAGGATGAAAAACAACCACTTCGTCTTTGGCCAGAGCACCTCCGGAAAGCGGCCGGATAGTTTATCGAAGAAGGTGTCGTTCAGCCGTTCCACAGGCGGGAGCGTGTTTTCCTTGCTCCAGCGCGATGAAATCCAAATGCCGCGCACGTTTGCCAGCAGCAGCGCCAAGAAAACCGCCATGAGTATCCCGCCTGAACGCAAAATCAAATGCGATGCCAGATAAATGGTAAACGCAATGATGCTGGCCGCCAGGCTCCTTTGCCGCACGCCAACGCCAGCCAGAAAGTAAAACCCAAAATCGAGTAGCGATGCCATCGGGTGGCCTTGGATTGCGCCCACGCAGTATGTGACAACCGAGATCGTCAGGCAGATCCAAAAGCCCTGCTCCGTGATATATTCCAGGTCGCCGTCATGCCGGATCGTCGGCCAGAATAAAGCTTTCAGACGGCTATCGCTGCGCGGCGCAGTTGAACTGAGACCAAGACTCTCCAGAAACACCTCCTCAAGGTCTCAATATGTTCCCATAGAACCTATGAACGCCGCTATCAGCCGCCCAGAACAAAGCAGTATTCAGTCGCGGCAGATCATCACTATATTGGCGTTTGCGTCGGTCTACATTGTTTGGGGTTCGACTTACTTCGCTATACGAATAGCTGTCCAGACGGTTCCTCCATTCCTTGCCGCGGGGCTGCGTTTTCTCCTGGCTGGCGTGATTCTGTTTGCGTATGTCCTGATTCGCAGAACGCCTTTGCCGTCCGCGCTGGAGTGGCGCAACCTGGCCATCAGCGCTCTGCTGCTGTTTGTTCCGGCTTATGGAGGATTGTTTTGGGCGGAGAAGACGGTGCCGTCGGGGATTGCATCGGCGCTGGTGGCGACGATTCCGGTTTGGATGGCGCTGATGGAAGTGTTTGTCTTGCGGCAGACCAGGCTGAGCTGGCAGTTGGTGGCGTCTTTGTTGTGCGGGTTTGGCGGCGTTTTGCTTTTGACATTGAAAGGGATTAGCGGCGGATCGCATTCGGTGGTGCCTTATCTGGTGATGATGGTGAGCCAGATTTCGTGGTCGGTGGGGACGCTGATGACGAAGAATATGGCGCTGCCGGCTTCCAAGGTGGTCGGTTCGGCGGCGCAGATGGGCTTGGGCGGCTTGATGCTGTTGCTGCTCTCAGCAGGCGCGGGCGAGATGCGGCCGGTTCCCGCGATCTCGATGGAAGCCTGGTGGGCGATTTTGTATCTGACGGTCTTTGGATCAGTGATTGCGTTCACGGCCTATGTCTGGCTGCTGGGGCATTTTCCCGCGACGACGGTGGGCAGTTATGCATATGTGAATCCAGTGGTGGCGCTGGCTCTTGGATACTGGTTCGGGAAGGAGAGCATCGACTGGCGGGTGTTTGCCGGGACGTTTCTGGTGCTGGCCGGGGTGGTGCTGATCTTGCGGGGAAATCGTGGAGTTCACTAGAAGGACGTTTTTGCAGGCGGCGGCGCTTTCCGTTGCGGCTGCCGGGGACTCGATTGATGTTTTCCATGCCGAGATTGTGCTGCCTCCGAATCCGAGTGCGCGTACTCGGACTTATGCGACGATGCTGCGCGAGGAGATGGAGAAGCGCTGCCGGACTCTTTGGATGCCGGGGCGGGGGGTGAGCCGGATTGTTCTCTCGATTGCGGGTAACTCGGATGAGGGGTTCTCGATTTCAGCATCCGAGAAAGAGGTTCGAGTTACCGGTCATTCGGAGCGCGGGCTGCTTTATGGGATAGGTCAGTTGCTGCGCAATATCGAGTTTGGCTGGCAGCGCGCGGTGCTTCCAAGGGAGCGGGCGCAGGTTTCGTCGGCTCCGAAATATCCGCTTCGCGGTCATCAGCTTGGTTACCGGCCCAAGACTAATAGTTATGACGGCTGGGATGTGGCGGACTGGCACCAGTATATTCGCGACTTAGCCGTTTTCGGAATTAATGCGATTGAGATCTTGCCGCCGCATACCGACGATGATTTGATGAGTCCGCATTTTCCTCTGCCACCGGAGCAGATGATGGTGGAGGTTTCCCGGCTTGCGGATCTTTATGGGCTGGATGTCTGGATGTGGTTTCCGGTGATGGGTCATGATGACTGGACTCCGGTGCTGGAGAAGCTTCCTCGGCTGGATGCGGTGTTCACTCCAGGCGGCGATCCGGGTGATATGGCTCCCGCTCCTTTGCTCCAGTTTTTGAAGAAACAGAAACAGCTATTGCGGCGCTTTCATCCTAAGGCGCAGATGTGGGTTTCGCCGCAGAGTTTTGGCGAGGCGCGCCTGGAGGAGTTTTATCGCGAAGCCAATACGGCTGAGTGGCTGGATGGCGTGGTGCATGGTCCGCAATGCCGTGTGTCGCTGCCGGAACTGCGCCAGAAGATGCGCGCGGATTTGCCGATCCGGCTTTACCCGGATATTACGCACAGCTTGCAATGCCAGTTTCCGGTGCGCGACTGGACGCCGGAATTTGCCTTTACCGAGGGGCGGGAGTGCATCAATCCGAGGCCGGATGATTTTGCCGCGATTGCCAGACAGTATTTGCCGCGGAGCGTTGGGTTCATTTCCTATTCGGAGGGCTGCAATGACGATGTGAATAAGTGCATCTGGAGCAGCGCGGCTTGGGACCCTAATTTCAATGTCGCTATGTGTCTGGGTGAGTATGCGCGATACTTCCTCGGAGATGCTGAGATTGCAGCAGGCATTCGGGCGCTGGAGCATAACTGGGCTGATCCAGAGCGTTCCGGTGAAACGCTGGCGCTGTTTCGGAAATTTGAGAAGGCTGCCAGTCCAGTGCTGCTGCGCAACTGGCGATTTCAGCAGCTTTTATACCGCGCTTACTTTGATGCTTACTCGCATGGCAGGCAGGCGGGTTATCTCCAGCCAGCGCTGCGGGAGCGGATTGAGGAGTTAGGCGAGGCGCTGTTTCAGAGCATTCACATGCAACTGGATGCAGAACACTACAAAGCCGAAGCGGTGGCGCGCGGGGCGAATCTGGATACGCTGGATGCTAACCTTTCCGGACCGGAGGAAAAGTTTCAGGCGGGGCAGGGAAGTTTCCACGACGATCTGGGAGATCCGAAGAAACGGCCGCACCTGGTGATTCCAGCGCTGGATCGGCCTGATCCGGAGTTTCGGCATTCGGTGCTGATTGGTTTTCTGTATCCAGACTCTTTGGGCAATCAGTATCCAGTTCAGTGGAAACGCTGGGGCGAGACTTTGTTTGATACGCCGCTGCAGTTGCGCTATCAGGATCTTGACCCGAAAGCGAGTTATAAAGTTCGGGTTGTTTATTCGGGCGATGCACGCGGCATACGAGTCCGGCTGACGGCGAATGGTGTGGAAATTCATCCGCTGATCCAGAAGCCTTGGCCGCCGCAACCGCTGGAATTTCCCGTGCCGCATGAGGTGACGGCGGGCGGAACGGCTTTGTTCTCCTGGACGCGTGAACTGGGATTGGGCGGCGGCGGCCGCGGCTGTCAGATTTCCGAAGTCTGGCTGATTCGCCAGTAGATAGAGTAACGCTGGTCCGTTGTTCGGTGCAGCGGGGCGAAGTGAATCTTGCTGGCTTCAAAAGTCAGCGGGCCCGTGCGCTTGAGCCACTCAGACGGCGGTTTTGATCCCACCGCGAATTCGGGAATTTTGAGCGCTGGGGCTTTGTCCATCTCGGGGCCTTCGGGGCCCATGACTGTGACGTTGGCCTCGCCCAAGCCTCCGGCGAGAACCAGCGGGCCGTAAAGAATAGCGCGCAGATTTTCGTCGTCGGGCATGGCTTCGTAGCGCAGGGCCATGGGCAGGGTCATTTCGACAACGTCGCCTTTCCGCCATTCGCGATGAATGCTGAGGTAGCTGCCGGCGCTGGCAACGGCGTCGGTTGGCTTGCCGTTCACCGTGACCGCAACGGGTGCGGCGGTCCAGGAAGGCACGCGCAGATGAAGCGTCATGGGCGCGCTGGTTTCAATGATGAACCGGGTGCGGGATTCGTCGGGAAAGTGCGTTTCCTGGCGCAGAGTGAATTGCGCAGTCTTCAGATGGGAAGGGATGAAGAGGTTGACGTAGACGCCGGTGTCGTCGTGAAAATAGATGCTGTCGGCGAGCTTGGAATATTCTTCGACGCCGGTGCCGTCGCAGCACCAGAAGGATTGATCTGCCGTGCTGAAGGTTCGCCATGCTCCGGGCACGATGCCCAAGTAATATTGCATTGCGCCGTCTTTTTGCACCGTTCCCAGGCGGTGATTGAAGAGCGTGCGCTCAAAATAATCGAAATAGCGGGGGTCGGCGGTCTGCTGATAGAGCATGCGGCAGAGCTTCAGCATGTTGTAGGCGCAGCAGCATTCGGTGGTGTCGCTGCCTTGCTTCAGCTCTTCGGCCAGGCGGTTGGGGCCGGTGAGCCAGCCTTCGTTGTTGCTGGTGCCGCCGGTAACGTAAGCGCGGGCGGTGGTGACTTCGGTATAGAAATAATCGGAGACTTCGCGAAAGCGGCGGTCGCCGGTGATCTGATAGCGGCGGGCCGCGCCGATGACTTGCGGGATGTGCGTGTTGACGTGCAGGCCGCGCAGTTCGTCGCGGCGGTTGGCCAGGGGATTGAAGAAGCGCTTCTTGGTGAAGCGGTCGCCCACAACACCGTAATGCGGGTCGCCGGTGATTTCGGCCAGGATGTAGAAAATGTCGTTCATGCCACCGTATTCGGTGTCGAGAACCATCTGCATTCGCAATTCGCTGAGCGGCGCGGACCAGTTGTCGGCCCAAAGAGCCATGCCCTTGACGACGGTGAGGGCTTGCTGATTGCCGCAGAGCTGGTGCATGTCCACCAGGCCGGCCATGATTTTGTGGACGGTGTAAAACGGCGCCCAGACTTTTTTGCGCTCGCGCAGACGGTCGAAGAGTTCGGTTGGAAAGGCGCTGAGATATCCGCCGCCGAGCTTTTGCTGGCATTCGGCAAGACCGGAGACTAGCTGGCCGCCCTTGGCTTTGATTTTTTCGTCGCCGGTGGCGGAGTACATCAAGGCGCAAGCGGACAGGTAATGGCCGACGAAATGGCCGCGCAGTTCGCAATCCGGCTTTTCCCAGCCGCCCAAGGGTTCGGCGCTGGAAGGCAAGCCGGCGTTGAGGCGGAAGTTGTGCAGCAGGCGGTCTATGGGCAGGTCGAGAAGATATTGGCGATTGATTTCCTGCGCGGCCAGAAATTCGCTGGGAAGCAGTTTTACTTCGCCCAGCGGGAAAGCGCTAACGCGGAAGGGCACGGCGCGGGGCGAAAAGGGGCCGACGTTCTGGAACGGCTGGTAATCGGGCTGGGTGCCTTCGGAAACTTTGGGTGCGATGGGATCTTCCGGGACGGAGGCGGCGGTGATGGGCGGTTTCGCCTTATCCTGTGCGGCGGCCAGAGCGGCGGTGCTGAAGGCGACGAAGGAACGTCTGCTGATTTTTGACATCGACACTTTATGCTAGCGCCGCCCAGCCTTGGAAGACGGGGTGCGTTTGAGGATCGTGCAGATTTCGCGGCCCGCTTCGGCCACCAGTTTGATGTCGACACCTGTTTCAATTCCCATGACGTGCAGCATGTGCAGCACGTCTTCGGTGGCGACGTTGCCCGTGGCACCGGGCGCGTAAGGGCAGCCGCCGAGCCCGGCTGCGGAGGAATCGATGACGCTGATACCGGCTTGCAGGGCGACCAGAATGTTGACAAGAGCCAATCCCCAAGTGTCGTGAAAATGGACGGCAAATTTTGATGAAGGAAAGCTGGTGAGCAGCCTGCGCAAGAGCAGTTCGATGCCGTTGGGTGAGCCGACCCCGATGGTGTCGCCGAGAGAGATTTCATAGCAGCCCATTTCGAGGAGTTCGGTTGCGACCATAAGAACGGATTCGGGCGAAACAGGGCCTTCAAACGGGCAGCCAGCCACGCAGGAGACATAACCGCGGACACGCAGCGAGTTTTGCAGGGCAACCCGGCAGACTTCGCTATAACGGTCCAGGCTGTCTGCGATGGAGCATTTGATATTGCGCTGGGAGAACGTTTCCGAAGCCGAGGCGAAGACGGCGACCTCTTTCAGATTGGCGGACAAAGCGGCTTCCAGACCTTGCAGATTGGGAACCAGGGCGCTGTAGGTGACGCCGGGGCGGCGGCGAAGGTCGCGGAAGACATCGGCCGAATCGGCCATGCTGGGAACCGCTCGCGGTGAGACGAAGCTGCCGGCTTCGATGTTTTTGAGTCCAGCGAGGGCCAGATTTTGGATGAAATTGATTTTCTGAGCGGTGGTGACGGAGCGGGATTCGTTCTGGAGACCGTCGCGCGGACCCACCTCGACGATTCGCACCGCGGACGGATAAAACACGCTACACTTCCGGCTCAGCGGATTTCTTGTGCTTGGGTTTGTCGCGCAGACGCTTATCGGCAATCACGCGAGCGGGTTTGGGCGCGCCCACGCGTTCGCGCGCGACGGCTTTTACCCGCTTCGTTTTGTCCAATTTTTTGGGTTTTTTCATCCGCGCGGCTTGGCTGGCAAGCTTATACGGATTGTAGCTGGTTTAAGCGGCTTTGCTTCTGGTGGTCTGGGGATTATTGTTTTGCGCCGGGGCACTTGCTCCCGGTGCCGGCGCAAAAGCCAGCTCCAAAAACTCGGCTTCAAACCGCGCCTGATCGCGCGGGTCGGAGGCGGGCCGAATCCTGCGGCAAACCTCTTTCATGGCGCGCTCCAATGGCATCGCCACACCTTCTTCGCCCAGCACGGCATCCGCCAGAAGTCTGGCTGCGCGCTTCGCTTCCTCGGGAGTCCGGGCGAACATTAATGCGTCGTAACGTTTGCTGATCAATTCTTCGTTTCGATCCATTTTGCCCTCAAACCGTTAGACGTAACGGCGCCGCATTTCGCTGCGGCTTCTGTAATTAACCATCGCTAAATATGTGCGCAAACGTTAGAGGATCTCTCAATATTCGTTTTCTATTCGCTATTTCTTTGGTAAAATCTGGCCGGGTACCCGAAGTCTACTAAGGTCGTGACGTAGTCTAAGGGGATGCGAAAGGTCAGCCTGGGAGTGCTCGCACTGCTGTTTACGGGCGCGGGAATTTTTCACCTGGTTCGTCCGCAGGCCTTTATCGAGATTGTTCCGCCTTGGATTCCTAAGCCGGATTGGATGGTTTTTGTGAGCGGGCTGGCGGAAATTGTGGGCGGCGTAGGCATTTTGCTGCCCGCCACCAGGGCGGCGGCGCGCTGGGGACTGGCGGCCTTGCTGGTGGCTGTCTTTCCGGCCAACGTTTACATGGCGGCGAGGCATGTTGAACCGGCGGGATTGGTCATCCCGCCGGTTCTTCTCTGGCTGAGGCTTCCGCTGCAGCCGCTGCTGATTTGGTGGGTGATCGCGGCCACCAAGGTGAAGCCGCGATTCGCCAGACGGGCACAAGTGCCCTAGTTCTGGCTGTGCTTCAGGGTGCGGAGCTTGTTGTGAGCCTCCTGCACGCCGGCGAATTGCCGGTTGATCAGTTCGCCGGTCAGGCCCGGGAAATTCTTTTCAAACGCCTCGCGGTAGGCCTTCATCGCCTGGTCCTCGCCCGCTTCGCACTCGTCGATAATGGCTTTGTTCTTGTTGCCCACGGCTTCCTTGACGCTCATCCAGCCCCGGTGCAGAGCGCCGGCGGAATGCCCGGAATTCGCGGGAGTCGCGCCATGCGATTCGACCACCGTGCGAAGCTCAGCAGCAAACCTTTCGCGCTGTGCCGAATATCCGCTGAAGAGCATTTTAAGCGAGTTTTCTTCCACATCCGCCGCAGCCTTCTTGAATCCTTCCGCGCCGTCTTCGCACGTTTCGATCAATTCGTTGAGCGTGCTGACGATTTCATCGGTGATTGTTGCCATGATTAATACCTCTGACGAATAGAGCGTAATGAGCTTAGATTGTTTTGCGGGTAATAATGCGTACACGGAAAGTGTGTTTCAGTGTTACGATTCGGACAAGCGGGGGCTCTTACTTAAGTAAGGATCGACTCCATGATCGATTTTTTTGACCAGCTTTTCAGCACGGATTTCATGCCGCACGTGTTTTGTTTGCGGACTCCAGGACTGGTTTGGCTGCATGCCATCTCAGACGGCCTGATTGCGGTTGCCTATTTTCTGATTCCGCTGGCCCTGATCCGGCTGGTGCAGCGACGGCGCGACCTGGTTTTTCACTGGCTGTTTGTTCTGTTCGCGGTGTTTATTTTGAGCTGCGGGGCGACGCACGTGATTTCGATTATCACGCTGTGGCACCCGATTTACCGCTTTGACGGCCTGGTGAAGGTGATTACCGCGCTGGCGTCCCTGCTGACAGCCGTTTTGCTGATCCGGTTTATCCCGCAGATTTCGATGCTGCCGAGCCCTGAGCAATGGCGCTTGTCCAATGAAGAGCTGAAAGCCGAGATTGGCCAGCGCAAGAGCGTGGAAGCGGCCATGCGGCTGCTGAATGCGGAGCTGGAACAGCGCGTGGAGGACCGAACCAAGGAACTGGAAGAGCAAAACATCCGGCTGCAGGATTTGAAAGCCGCCTGGGATCTGGCGCACGGCTTTATTCGCACGCTGGACAGCACCATCACCTTCTGGTGCGCGGGCAGCGAGCAGTTGTACGGCTGGAAGAAGGAAGAGGCGGTGGGGCAGAGTTCGCATGCGCTTTTGCAGACGAGGTTTCCCAAGCCGCTGGCCGAGATTGAGCAGGAGCTGCTGGAGAAAGGGAGCTGGGAGGGGGAACTGTCTCACGCCACCAAATCGGGATCGCGGCTGCAGGTGGCGGCGCATTGGATTATCCGGCGCGATGAACGGACGGGCGCGGTTTCGGTGATTGAAGTGAACAACGACATTACCGACCGGCTGCGCGCCGAAGAAGCATCCAGAAGGCTGGCCGATATTGTGGGGTCGAGCAAGGACGCCATTATTGGCATCACTCGGGACGGGATTGTGACCAGCTGGAATGGCAGCGCGCAGCTTTTGTTTGGATACAAGGCGGAGGAAATGATTGGCGAATCGGTGCAGCGGCTGACGCCGGGCGCGCTGCGGCAGGAGGAACTGCGGATGTTCGAAGATGCCGGCAGCAGCCTGGCCGCGAAACTTTATGAGACGGTGCGCGTGGCGCGCGGGGGGAAGGCGATTGATGTGGCCATCACGGTTTCGCCGATCCGGGATTCGCAAGGCGCGGTGATGGGAACGTCGATGATTGTTCGCGACATTTCGGAGGCGAAGGCGCAGGAAGAAGCGGTGCGGGTGAGCGAGGAGCGGCAGCGGCTGGCGGTGGATGCCGGGCAGATTGGGCTGTGGTATCTGGATGCGGAATCGGGGCGGTCTATCTGGACGCAGCGCTGCAAGGAGCTGCATGGCGTCAAGGCGGACAGCGCGGTGCCCGATTATCCTGAATCGCTTGAGCTGATTCATGCCGATGACCGCGAGGCGATGCAGCAGGCTTTGAACGACACCATTCGGGGCGCCAGCGACTTGGCGGTGGAATACCGCACGCGCGGAGTGGATTTCCGCACGAAGTGGATTCAGTGCCGCGGCCGCGCGCAACTGGATGCCAGCGGCGCGGTCAAGGGCGTGCATGGAACCGTCATCGATTTGACGGCGCGGCGCGAGATGGAAGACAAGCTGCGGCGCGTGAACACGGAACTGGAGCAGTTTGCTTATGCGGCCGCGCACGACCTGCAGGAGCCGCTGCGGAACGTGGCGCTGGCGGCTGAAATGGTGAAGGCGAATCCATCTGGCGTTCGGGAAGCGCGCGAACCGGCGCTGCTGAATGTCATGATTGACAACGCGCAGCGCATGGAAGCGATGGTCAAGGACCTGCTGGCCTATTCCCGGTCGCTGGACGCAGCGGAAGAGCAGACGGTCTCGGCAGACGCGAATCAGGTCCTGGAAACGGCGCTGCAAAATCTGGCCGCGGGCATTGCCGAAAAGGGGGCGGAGATCACGCGCGATCGGCTGCCGGTGGTCTCGATGCATCCGCAGCACCTGCGCCAGGTTTTGCAGAATCTGATTGGCAATGCGCTGAAATACTGCGCCCAGCGGCCGCTGAAAATTCATATTGGCGTCAGAGACTTGTATGGCGATGTTTTACTATTCGTGAGGGACAACGGAATGGGTATTGCGCCGCAGTTTCACAGCCGGGCGTTTGGAATGTTTAAGCGGCTGCACGGCGGGTCGGTGAAGGGGACAGGCATAGGATTGGCGGTTTGCAAGCGCATTGTCGAGCATTACGGGGGCCGGATCTGGATTGAATCGCAAGCGGGCGAGGGCGCGACTTTCCTTTTCACCGTGCCTGCCGCGGACGAGAGCCGCTAATGAACAGCTCTCCTGAAGCGGTTGCGCCGCATATTCTGATTGTGGAAGATAATCCGCTGGATGCCGAGCTGACCCGCTGGTCGCTGAATGAAGCCGGGTTCAACGGCGAACTGGTTGTGGTCAACGACGGAGTGGAAGCCGTGGCGCTGATGCGCGGCGAGAGCCCGTTTGAGAATCACTGGAAGCCGGAACTGGTGATTCTGGACCTGAACTTGCGGCTGATGGATGGCCCGGAGGTGTTGCAGTTCATTCGCGGCACGCCGGAACTGCAGCAGATCCGGGTGGCGATTTTAAGCTCTTCTCCGGAGTACATTATGCGCACCAAGGCGGCAAAAGCGGACTGTTATTTTTCAAAATCCAGCTCACTGGATGTTTATGCCAGCATTGGCAAGCGGATTTTGGGTTGTTATTGGGAGCATTCCGGCTCGAATTCTTAGCTAGAAATAGGCGGGGCAGGGGTGGGGCAGGCGGTTTCTGGCATTGGGCGGAACCGCCTGGGCCACCTTGCCAGCTAAAATTCGTCGTCCATGGTGGCGAGCGAGGAATTGCTGGCAGCGGGCGCGGGGCGTCTGGCCGGGGCTGGACGCTGATTTTTTTGCTGGCCGCTGCCGTTTCTGGGGGTGATGCGGCTGGCCGTTTCGCGGCGCGGGGGCGGAGCGGGCGCGGCGGCGGCTTCTTCCTCCTGCGAGATTTTGAAGAACTCAACCAGCGCCGACATGGCCTGTGTCTGATCATCCATCATGTTGCTGCAGGCCGAGGTTTCCTCCACCAGGGCCGAGTTTTCCTGCACGGCTGAATCCATCTGCTGGACGGCCTGCGTGACTTTCTCGACGCCGGCCGATTGCTCGGTGGAGGCGGCGGCGATTTCCGCCACAATGTCGCTGACTTTCTTGGCGGCCGTGACGATTTGTTCGAGCGTTGCGCCCGATTCGTTCACCAGGCGCGAGCCTTCTTCCACGCGCCCGACCGAGTCCTTGATGAGCGCCTTGATCTCTTTGGCTGCGCCGGCCGAACGCTGCGCCAGGTTCCTGACCTCCGAGGCGACGACGGCGAAACCGCGGCCCTGTTCGCCGGCGCGCGCGGCTTCCACCGCCGCGTTCAGCGCCAGCAAATTGGTCTGGAAGGCGATTTCGTCGATCACGCCAATGATGTCGGCGATGCGCTTGCTGGCCTCGTTGATGGAAGCCATGGCGGAGACGGCGTTGGTGACGACCGCGCCGCCGCGCTCGGCCAGGTTGCGCGCCCCGGTGGCGAGCGTGTTGGCTTCGCGCGCGTTATCGGCATTTTGCTTGACGGTTTGGGTGATCTGTTCCATGTTGGCCGCGATGGTGCCGATGGAGGTGGACTGTTCTTCGGTGCGATGGCTGAGGTCGGCATTGCCGCTGGCGATTTCCGATGAGGAAACGGTCATGGTGGAAACCGAGTGGCGGATGCGCTCCACCGTGCTGCGAAGGTGGTTGATGCAGCCATTGACGGAATCGCGCAAGCTGCCGAAGTCGCCTTCAAACGTTTCTTCAATGGAGTGGCGCAAATCGCCTTCAGCCACCGCCTTCATCACCAGGCTGGTTTCGGTGACCATCCTGCGGATATCGGCGACGCATTTGTTCACCGTCGACTGGAGTATGGCAAATTCGCCGTCATAGACGTCGTTGATGGACTGGCTCAGGTCGCCCGTGCCCAGCGCCTTCATCACGCGGCTGGTTTCGCTCAGGATGCGCGTCATTTCCTGCTCTTTGATCTTGTGCTCGGTGATGTCGGTGGCGTACTTGATGACTTTGCAGGGGCGTCCGCTGAGGTCGACAATCGGGTTGTAGCTGGCCTGCAGCCAGAGTTCGCTGCCGTCGCGCTTGACGCGCTTGTACTGGCCCGCATCGGCCTGGCCGCGCCCGAGCTTTTCCCAGAACTGGCGGTAGGCTTCGCTCTGTTTGTAAACGGAATCGACAAAAATGGAGTGGTGGCGGCCCTGAATTTCAGGAAGGGAATAGCCGGTGGCGCTCAGGAAGTTCTCGTTGGCGGTGACAATGGTGCCGTCCAGCTTGAATTCAATGACGGCCTGGTTGGCGCTGATGGATTTGAGCTGGCTTTCCGAATCGGCCTGGCGGCGTTTGTATTCGGTGATGTCGCTGGCATATTTGACCACCTTGGTGGGCTTGCCATTGGCGTCGAAAATCGGGTTGTAGCTGGCCTGCAGCCACACCTCGGTGCCGTCCTTGCGGATGCGCTTGTACTGGCCCGCGTCGGGATCGCCATGGCTCAGTTTCTCCCAGAACAGGCGGTATTCATTGCTTTGCTTGTAAACCGCATCGACGAACATGGAATGGTGGCGGCCCTGAATTTCCGAAAGCGCGTAGCCCATGGTGTTGAGGAAATTCTTGTTGGCGGTGATGATATTGCCGTCCAGGGTGAACTCGACCACCGCCTGGTTATCGCTGATGGATTTGAGCTGGCTGGCCGAATCGGCTTCCTTGCGCTTGGCTTCGGTGATGTCGGTGGCGTACTTAATGACTTTGGCCGGCTTGCCGTTGGTGTCGAAAATGGGGTTGTAACTGGCTTGCAGCCAGACATCGGTGCCGTCCTTGCGCAGGCGCCGGTATTGCCCGGCTTCGGCTTCGCCCCGGCCCAGTTTTTCCCAGAATGAGCGGTATTCGCCGGTGGCGCGATAGGCCGGGTCCACGAAAATGGAATGGTGGCGGCCCTGAATTTCCGAAAGCAGGTAGCCGGTGGCGTTCAGGAAATTCTGGTTGGCGGTGATAATGGTGCCGTCCAGCTTGAACTCGATCACCGCCTGGTAGGCGCTGATCGATTTCAACTGGCTTTCCGTGTCGGCTTCCCTGCGCTTGATCTCGGTGATGTCGGTGGCGTACTTAATCACCTTGGTGGCGTTGCCGTTGGCGTCGAAAATGGGGTTATAGCTGGCTTGCAGCCAGACCTCAGACCCATCCTTGCGCAGGCGCTTAAACTGGCCAGCTTCGGCTTCGCCCCGGCCCAGTTTTTCCCAGAAAGAGCGGTATTCGTTGCTTTGCCGGTAGGCCGGGTCCACAAACATGGAGTGGTGACGGCCCTTCACTTCGGAAAGCAGGTAGCCGGTGGCGTTCAGGAAGTTCTGGTTGGCGGTGACGATGGTGCCATCCAGCTTGAACTCGATCACGGCTTGATAGGCGCTGATGGACTTCAACTGGCTTTCGGCGTCGGCTTCCTTGCGCTTGATCTCGGTGATGTCGCTGGCGTACTTAATCACCTTGGTGGGCTTGCCATTGGCGTCGAAAATGGGGTTGTAGCTGGCTTGCAGCCAGACTTCGGAGCCGTCCTTGCGCAAGCGCCTGTACTGGCCGGCTTCGGCCTCGCCCCGGCCCAGTTTTTCCCAGAACAAGCGGTATTCGTTGCTCTGGCGGTAGGCTGGCTCGACGAACATGGAATGGTGGCGGCCCTGGATTTCCGAAAGCAGGTAGCCGGTGGCGTTGAGGAAATTCTGGTTGGCGGTGACGATGGTGCCGTCCAGCTTGAACTCAATCACGGCCTGGTAGGCTCTGATGGACTTTAACTGGCTTTCCGTGTCGGCTTCCCGGCGCTTGGTTTCGGTGATGTCGGTGGCGTACTTAATGACTTTGGTGGGGTTGCCGTTGGCGTCGAAAATGGGGTTGTAGCTGGCTTGCAGCCAGACTTCTGTGCCGTCCTTGCGCAGGCGCTTAAACTGGCCGGCTTCGGCTTCGCCCCGGCCCAGTTTTTCCCAGAAAGTCCGGTAATCGTTGCTCTGGCGGTAGGCAGGGTCCACGAACATGGAATGGTGACGGCCCTTAATTTCGGGCAGCGAGTAGCCCATGGCGTTCAGGAAGTTCTGGTTGGCGGTGACGATGGTGCCGTCCAGCTTGAACTCGATCACGGCTTGATAGGTGCTGATGGATTTCAACTGGCTTTCGGCGTCGGCTTCCTTGCGCTTGGTTTCGGTGATGTCGTTGGCGTACTTGACGACCTTGGCGGGCTTGCCGTTCACGTCGAAAATGGGGCTGTAGCTGGCCTGCAGCCAGACCTCAGAGCCATCCTTGCGCAGGCGCTTGTACTGGCCGGCTTCGGCTTCGCCGCGGCCGAGTTTCTCCCAGAAAGCGCGGTATTCGTTGCTCTGGCGATAGGCAGGCTCGACGAAAATGGAATGGTGCCGGCCCTGGATTTCGGAAAGCGCATAGCCGGTGGCGTTCAGGAAGTTCTGGTTGGCGGTGATAATGGTGCCGTCCAGCTTGAACTCGATCACGCCTTGATAGGTGCTGATGGATCGCAACTGGCTTTCGGCATCGGCTTCCTTGCGCTTGGTTTCGGTGATGTCGCTGGCGTACTTAATGACCTTGGTGGGCTTGCCGTTGGCGTCGAAAATGGGGTTGTAGCTGGCCTGGAGCCAGACTTCCGTGCCATCCTTGCGCAAGCGCCTGTACTGGCCGGCTTCGGCCTCGCCGCGGCCGAGTTTTTCCCAGAACAAGCGGTATTCGTTGCTCTGGCGGTAGGCCGGCTCGACGAACATGGAATGGTGGCGGCCCTGAATTTCGGCCAGCGTGTAGCCCATGACGTTCAGGAAATTCGAATTGGCCGTGACCACGGTGCCGTCCAGGTTGAACTCGATGACGGCCTGGTAGGTGCTGATGGATTTCAACTGGCTTTCCGAATCCGTCAGGCGGCGTTTTGAGGGCGTGATGTTTCTGGCAACCAGCAGAATGATCTCGGGCGTTCCCTTGGGGCCGGCCACGGGCGTGTAGGTGGCGTCCAGCCAGACTTCGCTGCCGTCTTTGGCGATGTGCTTGTATTCGCCGCTTTGGCTTTCGCCCCGGCTCAGAGCCAGCCAGAATTGCTGATAGTCCTCGCTCAGGCGCGCCTTGGTGTCGAGCAAGATGTTGTGATGTTTGCCCTTGATTTCGTCGATGGCGCAGCCGAAGGCGCGCAGGAAATTGTCGTTGGCGGCCGCAATGATGCCATTCATCTGGAATTCGGCCAGCAACTGGCACGCATTCAGCGCCGCGAGCCTGGTTTCGAGCTCGCGCGCCTTGGCTAACGCTGCGCCTGCTGAAGCCTTGGCCGGGGCGGCGTTCTTGCCCCGGACAGGCGAGGCATTTTTCTTCGTGGTAGCTTGCTTGTTCATCTGATTCCTCAATTCGTGTCTTGCCTATAACTTGCTCTGGCCTATAACTCGCTTTGGCCTTCAACTCGCTTTGGCCTTGGCCGGGCCGCTCTGGCCATTCGCCTCTTTGCTGGGCAAAGTGATGTCCAGCAAATGATCCACATCCAGCAGGATGATCATTGCGCCGGCCGCCTGCTTGCCCGTGTCGTTGCTCCGGCGCGCCCGCAAGGTCGCCAAACCTTTCACAAATCCCTGGTGGTCAACGCCCAAGTCGGGAGTGGGCTGCAGTTCGGCCTCGTTGATATTGCGCACGTCGGAGACCGCATCGACGGCGACTCCGACCACTTTCTCGCCTTTTTCGGAGAACACCTTGACCACAATCACGACCGTCGTGCTGGTGTAGGGGATGGTCTCCTTCTTGAAGCGGCGGCGCAGATCGATGATCGGGACCACCGCGCCGCGCAGGTTGATGACGCCGCGCACATAGTCGGGCGTGTTGGGAATGGGCGTGGCCCGGTCCCAGCCGCGAATTTCCTGCACGCGCAGAATGTCGACGCCGTACTCCTCGTCGCCCAGCACGAAGGTCAGATACTGGCTGCTTTTGTCGCCGGCACGGCGGTCGCCAGCCCTGCCGTCTCCGGCTTGCGCCTGCCTTGATGAATCCGTTGCTACGCTCATTTTTGCCTTCCCCCTAATCCCGTCCGGCCGCTGCGCCGACGCTGCGCGACTTCTCGATAATTTCGGCGACATCCAGAATCATGGCCACCGCTCCGTCTCCCAGGATGGTGGCACCCGCAATGCCCAACACTTTCTGGAAGTTGGCTTCCAGGCTCTTAATCACCACCTGCTGCTGGGCCAGCAAATCGTCCACCGCCAGGGCAATCCGGTTGCCGCGGGATTCGACGATAATCAGGAGGCCCATGTCGGAGGAGCCGTCCACCTCAAAGAATTCATTCAGCCGGACCACGCGCAGATATTCTTTGCGCCAGCGGTAAATTTCCGGGCGCTCCACGATGGCATGGATTTCGCTCTTGTCCACCTGGACGGATTCAATGATGGACACCAGCGGCACGACAAAGCGCTGGTTGCCGACGCGCATTAACTGCCCGTCCAGAATGGCCAGGGTCAGCGGCAACAGGATGGTGGTGACTGCGCCCTGGCCCAGGCGGCTGCTGATTTCCACGCGCCCGCCCACTTCCTGAACGTTGCGGCGCACCACATCCAGGCCCACGCCCCGGCCCGAGATTTCAGACAGCGTCTGGGCGGTGGAGAAGCCGGGCTCGAAGATCAGCTCGTGAATTTCCGCTTCGCTGAGCACGTCGGTGGGCTTGACCAGGCCGCGTTCCAGCGCGCGCGCCAGAATGCGCTCGGTATTGAGGCCCGCGCCGTCGTCGGAAATTTCTATCAGGACATTGCCGCCTTTGTGCTCGGCATGCAGGTGCAGCGTTCCCTGCGGCGGTTTGCCGGCTTTTTCGCGAACCTCGGCGCGCTCTATGCCGTGGTCGAGCGAATTGCGCACCAGGTGGACCAGAGGATCGCTGAGTTTTTCAAGAACCGTGCGGTCCAGCTCCGTCGTTTCGCCCGAGATTTCCAGCGCGACCGATTTGTTCAACTGGCGGCTGACATCATGCACCACGCGCGGAAAACGCTCAAACAGGCTGCTGATGGGCAGCATGCGCATTTTGAGCACGGTTTCCTGCAGCTCGCGCGTGTTGCGCGTCAACTGCGCCAAGCCCTCGCGCAGCTTGGTGAGTTCGGAGAGCTGAAAATCGTCCCCGATGCAGGTGAGCATGGACTGGGTGATGACCAGTTCGCCCACCAGGTTGACGACGGCATCCACTTTCTCGGTGGAAACGCGAATGGAGGTGGCTTCCTTGGAGGCGGCTGGTTTTTTGGCGGTTTCGGCTGTCTTTGTTTCGGCCGCCTTTGTTTCTTCCGGTTTCGGCTGGGCGGCGGGCGGCGGCGGTTTCTCGGCCACCGGCGGCGCGGGCGGCGCCGCTTCGCTCATCTCCAGGTCGCAGCGGTCCTCAATCCAAAGAAAGACATCCTGGGCGGCAGACTTGGGGCCTTTTACGTTTTTGAGCGACACATCCCAGGACAGAAAACAATCAGTGGTTTCCAGCTCGGCCAGCGCGGGCAGATTGCCCATATCCACCTTGCTGGTCATGTCGCCCAGGTCGCTCAGCTCATTCAAATACTGCAGCGGATCGTTGGCGGAATGAAAAATGTCGCGGTGCGGGCGGAAACTGATGCTGAGATCGGGATGGCCGCCGCTCTGCGCCGCCGACGCCGGCGCGGTGGGGGCATGCGAACCTGCATGCTGTGAACCGGGCTGAACGGCCGCCAGAATTTCCGACAGTTCGGCTTTGGCGCGGCTGACCAGTTCCTGGTCCGGCGTCCGGCCTTCCAGGCGCGCCGTCATCAGTTCGCGCACGCCATCGACGGCGCGCAGCAGCACTTCGTTGGCTGCGCCGTGCGGCTGGCAGACGCCGTCGCGCATCAGGTCGAGAATGGCTTCCAGCAGATGCGTCAGTTCGGTGATTTCGGTGAAGCCGAACGTGCCGCAACTGCCTTTGATGGAGTGCGCGGCGCGAAAGACGTTATTAATGATTTCCGGCTCGACAGAACCGCCGACCGCGTCTGCCAACGTGAGCAGACCGTGCTCCATAACCGATAAACCATCGAAGCTTTCCTGAAAGAAAGTCTCGTGAAATCGGCTCAGATCAATTTTTTCACCCGACGTGGTGGACAATACGAATGACTCCTCAGGTGCCCGAAGTATGATCGGCCCGGTGCCGGATCTTCATTAGGTTTTTGGCTGCCTTTATGGATTTATTTGTGGTAAATTCACTGGTTCTGTATCGTTAGGAATAGTCGGCGAGGGATGTCCATAGCCCCGGCAAATGAGTGTAGTAAATGCTAGTTCTCTGCTTTTGTTTTTTTGCCATGGTAAACCCTGCTCAGGCGCTTCCGCCTGTCTCGGCGGCCACGGATTATGCGCGTATGCACGTGGGTGTTGCCCCCCCTACTCTGATACGTGCTACTGACCCCGATTACACGCCTGAGGCGCTGGCGGCGGGCATCGAAGGCACGGTGGTTTTGCGCGCCATTTTGGACGTGAAAGGGAACGTGGCGTATGCCTCGGTGCTGAGTCCGCTGCCGGCCGGGCTGGGCGAGAAGGCTTTAGAGGCGGTGAAGCATTGGCGCTATTCACCTGCGGTCATGGACAACGAAATTATCCCTTTATTGACGACGATTGATGTGGTCTTCCGGCTGCCCTACAATTGGCATGCCCAGAAGACCGAAGCCAAGCCGAGCCTGGAACAGGCCGCTTATCTGGGCGACGCCGCCGCCCAGGCCAAGATGGCGGAGCGGTTTGAGCGGGAGGGCAACCGGAATGAGGCGAAACGCTACTTCCGGCTGTGCGCGGCGAGCGCGCATCCGGCTTGTGAATGGCGCCTGGGCGGCCTGCTGGTGAGCGGGCCCGATGTCACTCCGGACGGCTTTGCGGAGGGCGTGGCGTGGCTGGAATTGGCCAAGGAGCATGGCGACCCGGAAGCGGCGCGGCTGTGGGCGGATTCAGAAGCCAAGCTGAGCAGCGTTCAACTGGATTGGGTGGCGCAACTGAAGCCGCATTTGGAGTTGAAAAATTACCGCGGCTTTTAATCTGAAAACCTGGCAGGCGGAACCGCCTGGCCCACCATTAATTTTTTGTGGCGAAGGGGCTGAAGTTCGTTTCGTAATCGAAGTAATCGGCCTTTTCGGTGCGCTTCAGGAAATTGACCACGGCGTAGGTGACCGGTGTCATCAATGTTTCATAAACGACTTTGATGGCGTAGCCGGAAAGAATGAGATTGAGGATGGTGCCGGCAGACGCGTTGCCATAGAAGATAAACAGGATCACGACGGTGGTGTCCACCGCCTGGCCCACCACGGTTGAGCCGATGGTGCGCGTCCAAAGATACTTGCCCTTGGTTAGCAGCTTGAGCTTCGCCAGGGTGAAGGAATTGGCGAATTCGCCGCACCAGAAGGCCAGCAGGCTGCCCGCCACCACGCGCCAGACATTTTTGAAAATGATTTCGAAGGCGGCCTGGTTTTTGTATTCCGGCGCAGGCGGAATCACCACGCAAATATACGTGACCAGCGCCAGCAGGCCGGACGCGAAGAAGCCAAACCAGATGGCGCGGCGCGACGCGGAGTAGCCATAAACTTCGGTAAAGATGTCGCCAAAGATGTAGGTGATGGGAAACAGCAACTGGGCGGCGCTGATTCTGAGCCAGCCGATGGCCCAAAATTTGGGCGCAACAATGTTCGATATCATGAGCACCGCGACGAAAAGGGTGATGAAGGAGTCCAGATACTTATAGCGGTGGTCGCTTTCGAGAAGAGCGCTGAGGCGGGGCCGGTCAGTGCTGTGAGTGGCTGTTGATTCAGTCATGTTGACTGATTATAGGAGGTCTTATTTAGGACAGGCCCTTTCCATCAATTCGGCGACCCTTCCCTAAGGGTGGCTATAATCGAATGGTGTTTCGGCTGTCTCTTACCCTTTTCATCGCGTTTGTTTTTTTGACGGCCTGCCGGGATGAGCTGAAAACCAAGGAAAAGGTCCAGGAAGCCGTGGTGGAGCGTTTGAAGGCGCACTCCGGTTTGGATCTGAAAGATCTTGATGTCAACACGACTGACGTTCAATTCGAAAAAAATAAAGCCACGGCGACTGTCGCGTTTCATCCCAAGGGCGATATGTCGGTCAATAGCGGTATGACGATGAAGTACAGCCTGGAGGAGCGGGACGGCAAGTGGGTCGTGACGGGAGTGAATAATGCGGGCGGGTCTCCTTTGTCTACGCATCCTCCTATGACTCCTGGCGCAGGCGATTCGGCGCTTCCTCCGGGTCATCCCTCCGTGGGCGAGCCGCTCAAATGAAAACCGTTGCCGTTCTGGGTGGGGGGCCGGCGGGAGCGACCGCAGCCGAGCGTTTGGCGAAATCGGGCTTGCGCACGATTATTCTGGACGAGAAGCTGGCGTGGGAAAAACCCTGCGGCGGCGGGATTACTTACAAGGCGTACTCGCAATATCCTTATTTGCGGGAAAATGACACGCCCAAGAAAATTGTCACTGACACGTTTCTGGCCGCGCCGAAATCCGGCGCGTTCAAGATGCATTTGACCCGGCCGCTGCTGATTTATTCGCGCATGGATTTGAACGGGATGCTGCTGCGGAGGGCGGAATCGGCGGGCGCGGAAATTGAGAAAGAACGGGTTCTGGGGCTGGACCGGGCTGAAAAGGGCTGGCGGATCAGGACGAAATCGGGGCGGATTGACGCCGATTATTGCGTGATTGCCACGGGCGCGCGCAACACTTTGCGCGATGTGGGAACGCAGTACACGGCGCAAGACACCATGTACGCGCTGGGCTATTGGGTGCCGACGGACCGGGCGCATATTGATATTCAATTTTTGCCGAATCTGGAAGGCTACATTTGGGTTTTTCCGCGCGCCGGGCATTTATCGGTGGGCATTTGCGGCAAGGGCGAATCGGCGCAGCATTTGCGGCTGCGGCTGGAACGCTACATGGATGAGCAAGGCCTTTCGCGCAAGGATGCCAAGTTTTACGGGCATATGCTGCCGGCGCTGGAGCGCGGATCCTGGCGAAACAACCGCATGGCGGGCGATGGCTGGATTGCGGTGGGCGACGCGGGCGGACTGGTGGACCCTATCACCGGCGAAGGACTTTATTATGCGATCCGTTCCGGCGACTTGGCCAGCCAGGTGTTGCTGGGCGACAACGAATGGGAGCGGAAGGCGGAAATTTACCGGCAAGCCATTACGCGCGATTTTGGGCTGGATTTAACCTACGGCGCGGGTTTGGCGAAGCGCTTGTTTTGCGGCGCGCTGTTTTTTGGCGCGGTGCCCAGCCGCATGATCGATTTCATGCGCCGCAGCCCCAAGTTCTGCGAAATTATTCAGGATTTGTTTGCGGGCACGCAGCCTTATCTGGAACTGAAGACGCGGCTGCTGCGCAACGTGAACACCACGCTGCATGAGATTTTCATGAGTTTTCTTTTCCGCAAGCTGATTCTTTCCGAAACGCAATATGAACGTTCCACAGTCTGACGCGCTGTTTGCCCGGGCTCAGCAATCGATACCGGGCGGCGTCAATTCGCCTGTGCGGGCTTTTCGGGGCGTGGGCGGCACGCCGCGGTTTATTCAGCGCGGCCAGGGTTCGCATTTTTTCGATGCGGACGGCAACGATTACATTGACTACATCGGTTCCTGGGGGCCGCTGGTCCTGGGGCACCGGCCGCAGCCGGTGATTGACGCCTTGCATGCCGCGCTGGAATTCGGCACCAGTTTCGGCGCGCCCACGGGACGCGAGACCGAACTGGCGGAGCTAATTATCGATTTCGTTCCGTCGGTGGAAATGGTCCGGCTGGTGAATTCCGGCACCGAAGCCTGCATGAGCGCCATTCGCGTGGCGCGCGGGTTCACGGGACGGGATTTGACGGTGAAGTTTGAAGGCTGCTATCACGGCCATGTGGATTCGCTTTTGGTGAAGGCGGGATCGGGCGTGGCAACGCTGAGCCTTCCAGACACGGCGGGCGTGCCGAAAGCGTTTTCCGACACCACCATGGCGCTGCCGTTTAACGATCTGGAGGCGGTGGAGGCAGTGTTTCGCGAGCGCGGCGACCGGATTGCCTGCGTGATTGTGGAGCCGGTGGCCGGAAACATGGGTTGCGTCCTGCCGGAGCCAGGCTTTCTGGAAGGCTTGCGGAGCGTGACTGAGAAGCACGGCGCGGTGCTGATTTTTGACGAAGTGATGACTGGTTTCCGGCTCAGCCGCGGCGGCGCCCAACAGCTTTTTGGCGTTACTCCCGATATGACCACTATGGGCAAAATTATCGGCGGCGGATTGCCGCTGGCCGCTTATGGCGGACGGAAAGACATTATGTCGAAGGTTGCGCCGCTGGGGCCGGTTTATCAGGCGGGCACGCTGTCGGGCAATCCGCTGGCGGTGACGGCGGGGATTGCGATGCTGCGCTATCTGGACGCGCATCCGGAGACCTACGACAGGCTGGAGCGCAATGGCGCGCTTCTGGCTGCGAATGCGCCGGCCGGGGTGTGCGTGAACCGTGTGGGGTCGATGCTCACGTTCTTCTTGCAGGAGGGGCCGGTGCGGAATTACGAAGATGCCAAAAAGTCGCATATCGCGCGCTTTGGGCGGTTCTTTCACGCGCTGCTGAGCAAGGGTATTTATTTTCCACCTTCGCAGTATGAGGCGCTGTTTATTTCGGCCGTGCATACGCCGGAAGAACTGACGGCCACGGCACGGGCGGTGGCGGAGGCTTTAGATGCCGTTTAAAGTGCTGGTGACCGGGGCGGGGAAGCGCATTGGCCGGGTGATTGCCATGGAGCTGTTTCGCAAAGGGTTCGACGTGGCCATCCATTGCAACCATTCCTGGGCCGAGGCGCAGGAGGTGGCCAAGGAGTGCGGCAATGCCCCGGTTTTCGCCGCCAACCTGGCGAACGTGGATGATATTAGAAGCTTGTTTTCCGAAGTTCGCAGCAAGTTTGGGCTGCTGGATTGCCTGGTGAATAACGCGGCGCGATTTGCACGATTTAGTCCGCTGGATATCACTGAAGCCGATTGGGATTTTATTCACGACGTCAACCTGAAAGGCACGTTCTTTTGCTGCCAGGAGGGCGCCAAGCAGATGCTGAAGCGCGGCTCCGGCCGGATTGTGAATATCAGTTCGCTGGGCGGCCTGCGGCCTTGGGCGGAACACGCGCATTATTGCGCGTCGAAAGCGGGCGTGATCATGCTGACCAAGGCATTGGCTAAGGCGTTTGCTCCGGCGATTACGGTGAACTCGGTTGCGCCGGGGGTTATTCCGTTTGGCGAGGTGGATGACGAACGGACTGAAACGATGATTGAGAATACGCCGATGCAGCGCGCGGGCAAGCCGGAGGAAGTGGCGGAGGCGGTGCATTTTTTTCTGACCGCTCCGGATTTTATTACGGGCCAAGTTTTGGCTGTGGATGGCGGGCTGGCGGACCGGTGAATATTTTCGGTCTCTGATTATTGCGAAAAAGGTATTATCTAATTCGACAGTGGCAAGTAGAATTCTTGGACGATGAAGTCGAAGCGGCCCTCGATTCGTTGCCCTTAGACATACGGGCCAGTTTTCTGCGTATCGTTGAGATTATTTGTTCCCATGGTTTAGAACGCGTGCGCGAACCTTACGTGAAACATCTGGAAGGTCAGATCTGGGAAATGCGGATGAAGGGCAAAGATGGTATTGCGCGTGCCCTTTACTTGACTGCGTCAGGGAAGCGCATTGTTATAGTTCACGTCTTCGTTAAGAAAACTCAGAAGACGCCTAGGCACGAAATTCTCACGGCCCTAAAGTGAGCGGCGGAGGTTAAATGAGCCGCAAGTTTATTCCGGCAGAAGAGTCATTTGCCCGCTGGCGAAAGGACCCTGAATTTGTTGAGGCGTACCAGGCACTACAAGAGGAATTCGCGCTAGCGTCCGCGATGATAAAGGCCAGGGGAGAAGCGGATATGACGCAGGAGCAAGTGGCCAAAGCGATGGGGACCACGCAAGCCGTTGTCGCCCGGCTAGAGAGCGGCAAAGTGTTGCCCTCCACTCGCACGCTTGAACGCTTTGCGAAGGCCACTCGTACTCGGCTCCGTATTACTTTTGAGCGTGAGCGGGCCCCGCGAGGTGCTTGAATAGCACGCGTGCTAGCCGGAAAAAGCGTCCTGGAAATGCGTGATGGTCGGCGGGTTGTTCATGACAATCGAAATGATGTCGAAGCGAACGTTGTCCCAGTCGACTCCCGCGCGGGTGGCGTAGGCGCGGGCCGCGCGCAGGATGTGGCGCTCCTTTTCAGGGCCCACGTTGCGTTCCGGGGCGGAATGCTCGTCGGAGGTTCTGGTTTTGACTTCCACGAAAACCAGCAATTCCCCATGCCAGGCCACGATGTCCACTTCTGAATCCTGTCCCGGTTTGTAGTTGCGCGCGACCACCTGGAATCCCGCTCGCTGCAGATAACGGTGCGCCAGATCTTCGCCGCGCTTTCCCAAAGCCGCGGTGGCGTTCAAAACGTGCGCTTGCCGGTGCTGGCGCGCGCGATCACTCAGCTTCCAGAGCAGTTGCCCCGGCTTCAGTGTCCAATTTGTTCTTTGACGGCTTCCAGTTTCCATTCGATCAGTTTTCCCCGGATGACGTAGCAGAGATAGAATTCCCAGAATTTTCGGAACCGCTTGGAACGGTTCACCAGGAATTCGAATCCCAGATACCTCCAAAGGGCAAGTAACTTCACGCGGGTGGAAATCTCACGAAATCGCGCGGAAGAATAATATCCGAAGCCGGCGTTGTCGTCTCCGAAGTAGCGGAGGGAGAAACTGTTCAGGTGCCAGCGGTGCGTGGGGTCGCAAAAGGAGCTGAAATCGGTGTAGTGCGGGGTGATGATGACGACGCGGCCGCCGTTTGCCAGCAGGCGGTGAAATTCTTCCATGGTGCGGATGACGTCGCCGACGTGCTCAATGACATGCATGGCGCGGACTTCGCGGAAGCTGCTGTCGGCGAAAGGGAAGGGAAACTGGTCGAGATCGGCGATGACGTCGGCACGGGTTTTGGGATTGCGGTCGAGGCCGATGGAACCGGGGTATTTATTGATGCCGCAGCCAACGTCCAGAACAGGCAGTTGCCGCGCTGCTGGAGATGAAGTTGCCGCAGACACTTCGTTTAGTTTAGCTGTAGTACTGAATGGTGCGGTAAAGCGTGGCGAAGGGTGTGGTCTTCTCTGTCCAGTTGCCGATGGCGTCGCGGGTGACGATCTGATAGGCAGGATCGATTTCCATCGGGAAGGTGACTTCGGCGCCATCGGGGAGCGTGGCTCTGGCATCCAGAAAATTGCCTTGTGCGTCGTAGCGGGCGATTAGGTGTGCTTCACCGGTATCCGATATGTTTGTGCATTCGATTGGCTGGCCAGCGTCGTTGCATCTGGTGGCTATGCGTTCCAGTTCCTGGCCGGCGGCGCTCCTGGTAACGGTTACTTGCGCGCCGTCTTTGTCTTGCGGCAGGGTGGAATGACTGGCTCTGTCTCAGTTTCGCTCCTGGAAAATAATCCAGGAAGGCCTGCAGGCAGGTTTCAGGTCTCCCGCTCTCGAGCGCATCCAGGCGTATCGAGCGAGGGCTACCTTTGAGTTCCTCCTCTGCGGGCGCGGCATTGAGGGACTGTCGAGCAATCCTTGCTGCCATTGGCGGGCTGATTGCCCGGGCGTCGCTCAAGCCACCTTCCACAAACAACCCTCCAGCGTATCCAGCGCAAAATCCGCCTGATCGCGGTTAATGATCAGCGGCGGACACAGCCGAATGCTGTTCTGGCCGCAGCCTAGAATCAGCAACCCGCGCTCGAATGCCATCAGTTCCAATTGATTGCGAATTTCCGGTGCGCGCTCCTTCGTCTCCTTGTCCAGAACCAGTTCAAAGCCGATCATCAAGCCCCGGCCGCGCACATCGCCCACGTGCTTGAAAACCTGAGGCCAGCGCTGCATGCGGGCCATCAAGTATTCGCCCATTTGGCGCGAATTTTCTAGCACGCTGTCTTCCAGTAGTTGCACCGTCGTCAATGCGGCGGCAATGGAGACCGGATTGCCTCCGAAAGTCGAAGCGTGCGCGCCGGGCGGCCAGTTCATGATTTCCGCGCGCGCAATGGTGGCTGAAAGCGGCATTCCGCTGGCGATGCCTTTGGCGAGAGTGACGATGTCAGGCGTGATGCCAAAATGCTCCGATGCGAACATGCGCCCCGTTCGTCCCATGCCGCTTTGCACTTCATCGTGGATTAACAAGATGCCGTATTTGTCGGCCACGCGCCGCAGTTCTTCATGGAATTTAGCGGGCGGGACAAGATAGCCGCCTTCGCCCTGAATGGGTTCCACGAAAATTCCGGCCACTTCGTCGGCCGGCAGGATCGTATTGAAAAGCTGGTCTTCCAGCACCTTTACGCATTCGACGTGGCAGGTATCGGGCTGCTTCCCGTAAGCGCAGCGATAGCAATAGGCGTAAGGAATGTGCTGCACCGGCAGCGACGGATGAAAGCCGCGCTTCTGCACGGTGCGGCTTCCGGTGAGCGACAGCGCGCCCATGGTCCGGCCGTGAAAGCTGCCCAGGAACGCGATGAACTTGTCGCGCCCGGAATGATAACGCGCCAGTTTCAACGCCGCTTCATTCGCCTCCGCGCCGGAATTGCCGAAATACACTCGGCGCGCCACATTCCCGGGCGTCAGCGAAGCGAGTTTTTCGGCCAGCGTCACCATGCTTTCGTAATAAAAGTCGGTGCCGGACATGTGCAGGAATTCGGCGGCCTGTTTTTGAACGGCTGCCACCACAGCCGGGTGCGAATGTCCGGTGGCGACAACGGCGATGCCGGCGGCAAAATCCAGAAAGCGGTTGCCGTCCACGTCTTCCACCACGGCGCCCTGGCCGCGCTTCATCACCAGCGGATAGCCGCGCGTGTAAGAAGGGGAAAGCACCTGGTGATCGCGCGCCATGATTTCCTGCGCACGCGGTCCGGGCAGCGCCGTGACCAGGCTCGGCAGGAGTTCAGACGGAGCGCTCGAAATGGGCATGCGGGGCAAACCTCCTTTTTCATTGTAAGTAGCAATCAGGTGTTCCGGCTCTCATCGTTACAATAGGTGCGATGAAAGAAGAAGGCCAATCGCCCAGTTTTGAAGCGGGTTTGGAAGAGCTGGAGCGCATTGTCAAGGAATTGGAGAAGGGCGACCTGCCTTTGGAGCGCAGTTTGTCGCTGTTTGAAAGCGGCATGAAATTGAGCGGTGAGTGCAAGAAGATGCTGGAAGAGGCGGAAACTCGAGTGGAAATTTTGACCCGGCGCGGCGGCGAAACAGTGGCCGTGCCCTTTCATCCGGACAAGCTGGCGAAATGACCAAGACTGAGATCATTCCGTTGCAGGCGTTTCTGGCGCAGGAGGTCAAAGAGATTGACCGGGTTCTGGCGCAATGGGTGCCCAGCGAAGCCACTGAGCCTGTTTCCATTCACAAAGCCATGCGCTACAGCCTGTTTGCGGGCGGAAAGCGCATCCGTCCGATATTGGGCATTGCCGCCGCGCGCGCCGTTTCCGATTCGCCGGACGGCGTGGAGAACGCGGTTTGTTCGCTGGAGTTGATTCACACTTATTCGCTGATTCACGACGATTTGCCGGCGCTGGACAACGACGATTTGCGCCGGGGCCGGCCCACGTGCCACAAGGTTTTTGGCGAGGCGATGGCCATTCTGGCGGGCGACTCTCTGCTGACGCTGGCCTTTGAAGTGCTGAGCCGGCTGAGCGGGGTGAGCGCGGAAATCAAGATTCGGCTGGTGGAGGAACTGGCGCGCGCCTCCGGCACGGCGGGCGGCATGATCGGCGGCCAGGTGCATGACATTGAAGGGGAGCGCCAGCATCCCACGGCGCGTTTGCTGGACTCCATTCACCGCGCGAAGACGGGCGCGTTGCTGCGGGCCAGTGTCCGCATGGGCGCTATTTACGCCGGGGCCACGACGGAAGAGCTGGCCGCGCTTTCCGAATATGGCGAGCATGCCGGGCTGGCGTTTCAGATTGTGGATGATGTGCTGGACGTCGAAGAATCGTCCGAAGCGCTGGGCAAGACGGCGGGCAAAGACCAGGCGCAGCAGAAGATTACTTTTCCGGCTGTGTATGGGCTGGAACGGTCGCGCCAGATGGCGGAAGAGGAGCGCCTGGCGGCCCACATGGCGCTGCGAGGCTTTGATGACCGTGCCGACCGCTTGCGGCAAATTGCCGATTATATTGTCAGACGCAAAGCCTAAGAAAGTGCGGCTGGATGCGGCGCTGGTGGAGCGGCAGCTTGCGGAAACGCGCCAAAAGGCGCAGGCGCTGATTCTGTCCGGCAAGGTGATGGTGAATGGCCAGCGTGCCGACAAGCCTGGCCATGCCGTGGCTGAGGACGCCCGTATTGATGTTGAGCAAGGGCTGCGCTATGTCAGCCGCGGCGGCTTGAAGCTGGAAGCGGCGCTGGCGGTTTTCGCGGTCGATCCAAGAACGCGCATTTGCATGGATGTGGGAACATCGACAGGCGGTTTCACCGATTGCCTTTTGCAGCATGGCGCGTTGCGCGTGCATGCGGTGGACACCGGCGCGGGACAGATCCACTGGCGTCTGCGCACCGATGAACGCGTGGTGCTGCATGAAAACACGAACGCCCGGCATCTGACGTTCGAAGAGATTGGCGAAGCGGTCAGCCTGATTGTTTGCGACGTGAGTTTTATTGGTGTTTCGCTGCTGATTCCCGCGCTGACGCCGCTGCTGTCGGCGGGCGGTGAGTTTGTGGTGCTGGTGAAGCCGCAATTTGAAGCGGGCCGCGAATTTGTCGGCGCGGGCGGCATTGTGCGCGACCCCGCCGGACACAGGCTGGCATGCGATAGAGTAGCGGAGACGTTCGCCGGGTTGGGTTTCGAGACGCGCCTGGCGGATAGCCCGATTACGGGCGCGGAAGGAAACCGGGAATTTCTAATGCACGCGAGACGCCCGGCAAGTTAATCTAGACCTTTGCGGAAGATCGACACAGTAGGGATTATTTCGAAGCCCAACATTGCCCACGGCGGGGAAGTGGTAAAGGGTTTGCTGTCTTTTTTGGACGAACGCCAAGTGCCTTACCGCTGCGATAAGGAGACCGCCGCTTATGGCAAGCTGAACACATTTTTCACGCGCGAAGAGCTTCCCGATGGCGTGGACCTGGTGGTGGTGCTGGGCGGCGATGGCACGCTGCTGTCGGCCGCGCGCTGCGTGGGCGGACGAGATATTCCGCTGTTCGCCGTCAACCTGGGGCATCTGGGTTTCCTGACATCCATTCAGTTGCAGGACCTTTACCCGGAACTGGAGCGGGCCCTGGCTGGGGGCCATCGCATCGGGCGGCGAAGGATGGTCGATTGCGACGTGGTTCGCAACGGCGAAAAAATTGCCAGCTATTCGGCGCTGAATGACGTTGTGATTACCAAAACGCAACTGGCGCGCATGATTGATTTGGACACGCATGTCGACAGCCATTTTGTTGCCGCTTACAAGGCCGACGGGCTGATTATTTCGACGCCCACCGGCTCCACCGCTTACTCTCTCTCAGCCGGCGGACCGGTGATTTTTCCGTCCGTTGGCTGTTTATGCATCACGCCCATTTGTCCGCACATGCTAACCAACCGCCCCGTGATTGTGCCCGACAACAGCGTGATTCAAATCTTCAACCATGGAGAAGAAGGCACCTATCTGACCATCGACGGCCAGGTGGGCGAGCCGCTTCTGAAAGGCGACCGCATTGTTTGCCGTTCGTCGGAAAAGACGATTCAACTGATTCGTCCGCCCAAGATGCTTTTCTTCGACGTGCTTCGCGAAAAGCTGAAATGGGGAGAACGGTAAACCATGAAATTTCTGAAAAACTTATCCATTACGGCCTGGATTTTTATCGCGCTGGTGCTGGGCATTTTCATCGGCGTCTTTTTTCCTGAATTCGGCAAAGCGCTAGCGCCGGTCAGCAATGTGTTTCTGCGGCTGATCAAGTCCATTGTGGGGCCGCTGCTGTTCGGCACGCTGGTTTACGGCATTGCTTCAGCGGGCGAACTGAAGACCATGGGCCGGATCGCGTTGAAGGCTGTGACGTACTTCGAAGCGGCTACCACGCTGGCGCTGGTCATCGGGCTGGTGATGGTGAATGTTTTCCAGCCCGGGGCGGGCGTGAAGCTGAGCACCGACGCGGCTTCTATTCCAACGCTGGCGAAGCCGGTCACATTTGGCGGTGTTTTGGAGCATGCGGTGCCGACCAATATATTTGAATCGCTGGCGAATAACGACGTGCTGCAGATGGTGGTGTTTTTTTTCCTGTTTGGCGCAGCGTGCTCGGCCATTGGACCGAAGGCGAAGCCGGTGCTGCAGTTTGCCAATTCGGTGGCGGAGGTGATGTTCCGCTACACCAAGTATGTGATGTATCTGGCTCCGTTCGGGGTGGGTGCGGCCATTGCGGTGACCATTGGCACGAAGGGTGTTGGCGTCTTGCTGAGTCTGGGAAAGCTGGTGGGGACGCTTTATCTGGCGCAGGCTTTGTTTGTGCTGCTGGTGCTGGGTTCGGCGCTAGCCATTGCGCGCGTGCCGCTGGCGCCTTTTATCAAAGCGGCGCGGCAGCCGTTTCTGCTGGCGTTTTCGACGGCCTCGAGCGAAGCGGCACTGCCGCTGGCCTTGGAAAACATGGAAGGCATGGGGATTCCGAAACATATTGTCGGCTTTGTGCTGCCAACCGGGTACAGCTTTAATTTGGACGGATCGACGCTGTATTTATCGCTGGCGTCGGTATTTGTGGCGCAGGCGGCGGGCGTGAATATGCCGATTGGCACGCAGATTACCATGATGCTGACGCTGATGCTGACCAGCAAGGGTGTGGCGGCAGTGCCGCGCGCGTCGCTGGTGATTTTGGCTGGCACGCTGGGCACGTTTCATCTGCCGCTGGAAGGGATGTCGCTGATTTTGGGCGTGGATGCGTTGATGGATATGTGCCGGACTTCGGTGAATTTGCTGGGCAATTGCGTGGCGACGGCGGTGGTGGCGCGCTGGGAGGGCGTGAAGCTTTCGCCCAATGCGCAGCCAGAGCAAGCGGCTGAGGCGGCGGCTTAATCACGTTTATGGTCTTGGTTTTGGCTTTATAGGTTTAAGAGTGGCGCGGATGCCCGGATTGTGTTTTTGCCAGTCCACCAAATCCGCAAAGATGCGTTCCAGATTGCAGCATTGATTCGCGCGTTGTTGATGTGCTTGAAGTTCCAGGTTAATAGCTGATAAACGATGTTTTCTAGGCACCTTCGCTTTCATTGTGTCAGCTATTGCCATTTGGCGACGTATTCGGTTCCACCAGCAGCTCCACATTCACCGAATAAATGGCCGAATGCCCCTCATGATCGCTTTCAAAATAAACCCGTCGGTTATCCGGAGAAAACGCGGGTGAGACTTCGCCGGGATGGGTGGAGTGATGCTCGCATAGCGTCATTTCGCGGTGCGGCGTGCGGAGCGTCAGCACCACGTTCGGCTGCGCTCGGCTGCGGCTGGCGCCTACGAACACCGTCGCATCGCTGTTCGGCGCAAAGCAGGCGAACTGGCTGGTGGGGGACACCATCGTCTCAGCCGTTCCCTGGATGGATTTGGAATGGATCTCGGCGAGAATGACGCCGCTGGGGGCGGTGACGTCGCGCAGGAAGAGAATGGATTCGCCGTCGGCGTCCCAATACGGTTCGCGAATTCTGCCGCTGGCGATGAGGACGGGCTTGGAGGTTGCGGTGACGTAGTGAAATTCGCGTTCGTCCGGCGCGGTGTTGCGCGCAAACAGGCATCCCGAAGAATTGGGCTTGGGCCACAGATCGTTCGCCGGCTCGGCCAAAGTGCGCGTGGCCGTGCCCTCCTTGTGGACCAGCTTGCCTTCTGATATCAGGTAAAAAGAGCCATCCGCCGCGGCACTGAAGGCCGTGCAGCCATCGGCCAGTTTTTTTGGCGCGCCGCGATTTAGGCCAGTTTCAAAGAGAGCGTCCCCATCCAGATAGCGCAGATTTTTCTCTGCCTTGTCGAAGCAGAGGCTGCGCGGATTCAGGTTTGCAGTGTCAGCCACTTGCCGGATCGTTCCCGTGCGCAGGTCAATCTGATGAGGAGTGAAATGGCCTGTGCGGTCGGATGAAAAAAGCAGAATGCGTTCACGCGCGGACACGAAGCGATTCCGTGCTGGCGGGATGACGCTGTTGGAGGCCAGAGTGGTCAGCCTCACAATGGTGTTTTCGGTGACCGGATCGGTGATGCGCGTGAATTCGCCGGTCTCCGGGAACGGTTTAGCCTTCTTCGGTTGTGGTTGCTTGACCTGGGCGGCGAGGGCCACAGGAATTGTGCAAAGCAGCGCTCTGCGCGAAATGCCGGAACTCACTCTTCTTCAGCATGGCAGATGCCGATGGAAGGCATTACAAGCCTAAATCGTTATGGCCCGCAACGCGTGTGGCGGTGGCTTGTGCCTGCGTAATCTGCAACGTCTGATCCTGCTTGCCCATGTACTTGAATGGATTCACAGGCGTGCCGGCGACGCGCACTTCGTAATGAACGTGCGGCCCGGTGACGCGGCCAGTGGATCCAGACAGGGCAATCACCTCGTTGCGGGTGACTTCCTGGCCGGGCACCACCAGAAACTGCGACAAGTGGGCATAACAGGTTTCCACGCCATTGCCATGGTCGACAATAATCAGCTTGCCATAACGACCGCTGTAGCCGGCGGCTTCCACCGTTCCGTCGGCCGTGACGTGGACGCTGGTGCCATTGGGGGCCGCAATGTCGATTCCCTTATGGAAGGCGCTCTCGCCTGAAAACGGATCGCTGCGGCCGCCAAAGGGGCTGCGGATGGTTCCCATCACCGGCCAAATGGTCGGCTCAATGTTGGTCTGCCATTTTGTCGCATAGTGATGATAGATGTGCGAGTAATTGGCGGATTTGAGGAAATTGAACTCGTCAATGGATTCCTTGACGTTTTTGTCCACCTCAAAGTCGTCATCCATCGCCGTCATGGAATTTGCCGCGCCGGGCTGATTGATTCCGTAGGAGGCAGAAATCTCGCCCGCCAGCGATTCCAGCGAAGCCATCTGCTGATTATGCTGCTTGGTGACTTGCTGAAGATGCTGGTACCGGTTGCGGAGGCCTTCCAAATCGGCCCGCAAAGCGTTGTAATGCGAAACCTTCAAAAACATTCGCATGTAGCTGGAAAAGGCACCGAACCCGGCCAGGGTAATGATTAAAACCGCTGCGGCTAAAAGCCCAAGAGTTCGATATCGAATCTGGATGCGCTTTACATTCCCACTGCTGGGGTGCGCCAACTCCACAACCAAAAACTGTTGGTTCATCTGTCTCCTGCGCCGGATCATGAACTCGTATACCTCCAATACACGAATCGGTCCGACTTGAGTAAAAATTTATAGTGCGATTAATGAAACTTCAGCCTATCGTGACACCCTAACCGATGTCAACCGCCGGTATGACACTACTTTCCAATTTCCAGAGCCGAAAATACTGAAAACAATATATAGTACCGGCAATTATTACAGTTCTAGCGGCATATGTAGAAGAATTTACGTGTCTTAACCACGTTCCTCGTAACGGGGTCTGCATATGGTACTGTCTTTCAGTTGAGGAGCAAATTCTATGAAAAAAATATTGCAGTTAGGAACTCTGTTCACCGTGGCGGCGCTTTCGATCTTTGCTGCAGACCCCACCGGCAAGTGGGCAGCCAGCATGCCCGGCCGGAACGGCGACACGATGACCGTGACCTTTAACCTGAAGGCTGATGGCGGAAAGCTCACCGGGTCTGTCAGCGGCATGCGCGGCGATAGCGAGATTAGCGACGGCAAGATTGACGGCGACAACATCATGTTCAGTGTTGTTCGGGAGTATAACGGCAATAAGATGGTCCAGAACTACAAGGGCGTGATTGAAGGCGACACCATTCACTTCACCGTGGTGCGCGAAGGCGGCCGGGGACCGGGCGGCGAACGCAAGATGGATGCCAAGAAGCAGTAGTTTGATAATGAGGCGATGGGTTTAAATCCAAACGCTTTTGACAGTGAAGTTGAGTTTTTGAAGAAGATGGCGGTGGAGGCGGGGACGCTGGCGCTGGATTATCAGCGCAAAGGCATCTCCGCCGACACCAAAGATGACGATTCTCCGGTGACGGCCGCAGACAAGGCTTGCGAAAAGATGCTGGTGGAAGCCATCCGCCGCGAGTTTCCGGACGACGGCATTCTGGGCGAAGAAGGCGCGAACCAGGAAACGAAAAGCGGCAGGCGCTGGATTATCGATCCGATTGACGGCACGAAGGATTTTGTCCGAGGCATGCCAGTGTGGGCGAATCTGATTGGCCTGGAGCAGGACGGGCGAGTGGTTGCTGGTGTGGCGAATTGTCCCACGCAAAACACACTGTGCTGGGCCTCTAAAGGCGGCGGAAGTTTTGCCAACGGAGTGCGGAACCAAGTTTCTTCCATTTCCGATGCCAGTTTGGCGGTGGTTTGCTTCAACGGTTTTCACAAGAACGGCGTGGCTGAGATGGGCCAGACGCTTTTGGATTGGATCACGCAAGTATGGTCGGTACGCGGGTTCGGCGGGGCAATGGACGCGCTGTTTGTGGCCATGGGAAAGGCTGATATCTGGATTGAGCCCAAGGCCAAGCCGTGGGATTTCGCGCCACTGAAAATTATTGTGGAAGAAGCAGGCGGAAAGTTTTCCAGTTTTGCCGGCGAGAACAGCATCTACGCGGGGAATGGGTATGCGTGCACGCCTGGCCTGGAGAGTTTTGTGAAGGATCTTTTCGCCAAATGAAGACTGGTTACCAAGCACTGCGCGAGGGCGCGGCCTGGATCGATTTTTCGGCGCGCGGGAAGATTCGCGTCACCGGCGAAGATTCGGCGCGGCTGCTGCATGCCATGACCACCAACAATGTGAAAGAGCTGGCAGATGGCGCCGGCTTGTATGCGTTCTTTCTCACCGACAAGGGCCGCATTACCGCCGACGCGCATATTTTTCGCGTGGGCGAGGAGTTTCTGCTAGACACCGAACCCGAAACGGCAACCAAGGTTTACCAGCACCTGGACAAATACATCATTGCCGACGATGCTTACGTCACGGATGAAACGGCAGACTGGTTTGAATTTGGAATTGAAGGGCCGGAGAGCGCGGCGGCGCTGGAGCGCCTTGGCTTTCCCGTTCCGCCAGCAGATCATGGCATTGTGGCTGCGGAATCCGGCTACGTGGCGCGGGTGGCTATTACCGGTCCCGCCGGGTTTCGCTTTTGGCTGAAAGAAAAACCAATTCTGGATTTGCCGCAGGCGACGCTCGACGAAGCACGAATCGTCCGGCTGGAAAATGGCATTCCGCGCTATGGCGAAGACATTTCCGAACGCTATCTGGTGCAGGAGACGCAAGCCTTGCACGCCGTCCATTTCAGCAAAGGCTGCTATCTGGGGCAGGAGATTGTGGAGCGCGTGCGGTCCCAGGGAAAGGTTCACCGTTTGCTGAGTTCTATTCGCATCAGCGGAACCGTGCCGCCCGCTCCGGGCACGAAGCTCCAAGCCAATGGCGCGGCAGCGGGTGAAATTACTTCGGCGGTTTACTCTCCGGCGTTGCACGAAGTGGTCGCGCTTGCTTACCTGCGCACGGAGGCCGTCGAAAAATCACTTGGCGGGAGCGTGGAGCAAGACGGAGTAGCCGAAGCCGATAAAATGGTTTGGCGCAGCAGCCGATAAGCCGACGCCGCCATGCAGATCCACCTGCTGGTGCGGCGTCAGTTTGTAAGAGGTGCCGAAATGCAAAATATGCTGCGGGCCGCCGCGTTCGGGAAATCCCCCTCCGTATTCAATGAAGGCGTCCCAAGGAGCAGTCAGTTGGCGGTCGAGATAAAAGTCTGTCTGGCCCATGGTGGGCCGGGAAACCGCAAACATTCCGCCCGCGGTCCAGTTGGCGGAAAGCTTGCGTGACCATGGGAGTTGCAATGACGGATCGTAAGCATGGCTGGAGATATGTTTCGCGCCGGTCGGGAAACTCAGCGCCACCACCACCGACAAATCGAAACCGGCAATCGGACCCAATTGTTGTTTAATGCCGGCTGAGATATCGCTGAAACCGGAAGACGGCCCGTCGAAATAATCTGGCGCGGAGAATCGCAGTTCCGTTTTGTCGAAAAGACCAAAGCGAAACTGCGATTCTGTAAAATCCAGCGTTTGCTTGCCATCAGTGGAGGAATCCAGAAAGCCGTTTTCCATCACCAGGCTTCCTGTGGGAACCACCGTGCTGGAATCGGCGAACGCCGGACGGTCCGTGTTGATGACCACAGGCGCTTGCGCGGCTGCTGGCACGGCAAGACAAACCAGCAAGGCAGCATACCGAAGCATGCGGCTATTCTACATTCGCGGCACGTTCTCCAGCCGGTTCGTGTTCTGAAATGGAATCATCCAGCCCGGATATTCGGGCGGCAGCGCGCTCACGTCATCCAGCGCTTTCATCTGGTCCCCAGTCAGCTTCAAATCCACCGCAGCCAGGTTCTGTTCCAATTGGTCAGGCCGCTTTGCGCCAATAATCACCGAGGTCACAAACGGCTTCGCCAGCACCCAGGCGAGCGAAACAGTTGCCGGAGAGACGTTGTGTTCCCTGGCTATGGGAACCAGCACATCCAGAATTTTCCACGCGCGCTCCTTATCGACGAGAGGAAAATCAAACGCCGAACGGCGCGAATTTTCCGGCTTCTGATTCTCGCGCGAATACTTGCCAGACAGCAGCCCCCCGGCGAGCGGACTCCACACCAGCAAACCCTTCTTCTGATCCTCCAGAAGCGGCACAATCTCGCGCTCCAGATCGCGCCCGGCAATCGAGTAATAAGCTTGCAGCGTGTCCAGCTTAGCCAGATTCTTGTGTTCGGAAATTCCCAGCGCTTTCATAATGCGCCAGGCCTGCCAGTTGGAACAGCCGATGTAGCGAACCTTGCCGCTTTGCACCAGCGTCTCCAACGCGCGCAGCGTTTCTTCCAGTGGCGTATAGAGGTCGGTTCCGTGAATTTGATACAGGTCGACGTAATCCGTGCTCAGCCTGCGCAAGGAGGCATCAATGGCATCCATCAAATGGCCGCGCGATGCGCCCACGTCATTGCGGCCAGGCCCGACGCGCCCAAACGCCTTGGTGGCAATCACAATATCTTTGCGCGCAATGCCCAGGTTTTTCAGCGACTGCCCCACCGCCACTTCCGAAGCGCCTTCCGAATAAACGTCGGCCGTGTCAATGAAGTTCACGCCCGCGTCGACGGACGATTTTATCAGCGCATCCACGGGCTCCTGGCCCAGAGATCCAATCACGGTCCAAAAGCTTTTGCTTTCGCCAAAGGTCATGGCGCCCAGGCAGATTGTCGAAACCTGCAAGCCGGTGTTTCCCAGTAATTTATATTGCATAAAAATTCGCTTTCAATTTGAGGTCTGCCATACTAAGTCTCCAAAGCCAATGAAGAAAAAGTCCGCCCTATTGTTGATGCTGGCCGCCGCCTTGAGTGCTCAGACGAAAGCGCCGGAAAACGGCAAGCGCTATGCGACATTGGCCATTCGCAACGCCATGATTTTGGACGGAAACGGCACGCCCGCCGCCGGTCCGAAAGATATTCTTATTGAAAACAACAAGATTGTGGCCGTGATTCCGCTGGACCCGGTGGCCGTCGCCAGCGGACGCGCCAAACGCACGCCCGCCGATGCCGAAATTGACGCCACCGGCAAGTATGTTCTGCCCGGCCTGATTGACGCGCATGCGCATATCCAGGACGAGCGCGGCGGCATTCCCCAGCCGCAGGATTACGAGCTGAAAATCTGGCTTGCCTGCGGCATCACCACCATTCGCGATGTGGGCAGCGACACGAAAAAAACTTTGGCTTTGCGCGCCAAGAGCGCCGCCGGGGAAGTGGCCGCGCCGCGCATCCTGGTTTATCCCATGTTCAACGCGCTGGCGCCGGTCCCGACCAATGCCGAAGAAGCGCGGGCGCGCATCCGCTTGTTCAAGGAAGAAGGCGCGGACGGCGTAAAGTTTCTGGGCGTTTATCGTGATGTGATGGAGGCGGCCGCAGATGAAGCGCACAAGCAGGGCTTGCCCATTGCTCACCACGTCGGCGTGGAAGAAACCACCGCCTGGGACGACATCCGCTTCGGAACGCGCAGCATTGAGCATTGGTACGGCATCCCCGACGCCGCCATCCCCGACGGCGTGCAGAATTTTCCGTCAAATTTCAATTACAACAATGAGACCGACCGCTTCCGCTATGCCGGCCATCTCTGGCGCGAGGCTGATCCGAAAAAGATGCAGGAGGTTCTAAAAGCCATGGTGGACGCGCATGTGAACTGGGTGCCGACGCTGGATATTTACGAAGCCAGCCGCGATTTGCAGCGCGCGCAGAACCAGCCCTGGTTCGCCGAATGGCTGCATCCCACGCTGGCGGAATATTTCAAGCCGAATCCCGCCAACCATGGTTCGTACTTCATTGGCTGGACCTCTAACGACGAGGTTTTCTGGAAGGAGAATTACCGCATCTGGATGGCGGCGCTGCGAGATTTTGAGCGCATGGGCGGCATCATCGGCGCGGGTGACGACGCCGGATTTATTTATCAGATTTACGGCTTTGGTTTGCTGCGCGAACTGGAGCTGCATGAAGAAGCGGGCTTCAATCCCATCAAAGTGATTGAGCATGCCACCGGCAATAACGCGAAAATCCTGGGCATGGAAGGAAAAATTGGCGGCGTTCGTCCCGGATACATGGCAGACCTGATTGTGGTGAATGGCAATCCGCTGGAGAACATGAAGGTGCTTTATCCCACCGGCATTTCCGCCATCAAGGACGGCAAAGAGATTCACACCGGCGGTGTGGAGTGGACCATCAAGGACGGCTATACCTATTACGTCCCGACTCTGTCGGCTGAAGTGAAGAAGATGGTGGCCGACGCGAAGAAAAGGAAGTAGTTATTCGTCCCGCAGAACTTGCATAGGTTCCACGGCAGCCGCGCGGATGGCGGGTATCAGCGATGCGCCGGCAGAAACCGCGAGCACGGCTGAGATGACGCACATCCATGTGGGCCAATCAGTCGCGGTGATGCCGAATAGCAGATTGGCCAGCGTCTTGGTGAAAGCGAGCGACAAGCCAGCACCGGCGGCGCAGCCAATGACAGCGACCCTGACGCCTTTCACAAAGAAGCTGGAGACGATTTGCCCGCGCGTTGCGCCCAGCGCCAGACGCAAGCCGGATTCGCGTCTGCGAACGGTGACGAAATAACTCATCGTTCCATAAAGCCCTGTGCAGGCCAGGGCGATGGCGCTCAGCGCAAAAGCCGTCAGCAGAAACGTGCGCACCCGGTTAGGCGCGAAGTTGTCGGAAAGGTGCGCGTCCAGCGGCGAAATGTTGTAGACAGAGCGCGTCGGCTGCAAAATATGAATCTTGCGCCGCAGCGTTTCTGCCATCGACATCGGATCGGACTGTGTCTGCACCAGGAAGTAAGGCGTGGGAAAGGGAGCGCTGCCGCACCAATAGACCGTGGGCACCGGGCTTTGATTGATGCCCTGTTCGCGCGCATCCGCGACGACGCCTTTAATTTCAAAAGGCTGCGGCGGACCCGATATATGCTGGCCGATGGGGTTCAGATCGCCAAGGTAAGCTTTTGCAAAGCTTCGGTTAACGACGGCCACAAATCCCGTGGCTGGGCAAGGTTCGCCCGCCAGCACGGGAATCTTCATGGTGGCAAAGTATCCTTCGGAGACAGGGCGGCTTTGCACAACAATCTTTCCATCGCGTGGCGCGTCGGTCAGCTTAATTTCAGTTTGTGATTCAGCAGGAATTCCGGGGAGCATCGCGGTCGTGGCAGCGGCGATCACACCGGGCATGGCGCGAATGGTTTCGAGCGTCCTGTCTATGCGCTGCGTGAGCGCTTTATAGTTGGTGGTTTCGCCCCAATTGCCGCTGATGCGGAACGTCAATACATGGCTTGTTTCAAAACCAGCAGACACGCGCCCTAATTCCTGAAAACTGCGCAGCATCAGACCGGCGCCGATCAGCAGCATCACGGCCAGCGCCACCTGCGTCCCGACCAGCACCCATTGAATTGGATTGCGCGACGAAACCTGAGAGCGCGTGACCACGCTGATATTCCGGCGCGTGCCTCGGATAGCCGGAATCAACCCGGACAGCAGCGTGGCCACCACCGCGCAGACCAGCGTGTACAGCACGATGTGCCAATTGAGCGCCATCTCATCGCGCCGGGGAAAACCGGTGGCGAATTTTCGGAACAGCGTTGCGCCGCCGGCGGCGACAAACAGACCCAGCGAAGAACCCATCAAAGCCAGCAGGAAGCATTCGGTGAGAAGCTGCCAGATAATAGCGGCGCGCGAAGCGCCCAGCCCGTAGCGGATGGAAATTTCATGCGCGCGTTCGGCGGACCGTGCCAGCAGCAGCGCGGCAATGTTAATGCAGGCAATCAGCAAAAGCAGCGAAACGGAACCATACAAAAGCCACAGCGATTTTCGGGAATCGGCAACAAACAGATCCTTCAGCGGCTCTATGTTGACGCCGAGTTTTGAATCGGTTTTTGGATAGAGCCGCCCCAGTTGGGTCTGCACGCTGGCGAGATTGACGCGGGCTTCTGATATCGTTATGCCTTCCTTGAGGCGGCCCACAACCTTGTAGTACCAGCTTTGGCTGCGGTCCTGCGCGAAGGGCGCATCCGGCGGACTCGGACTCCAGATGTCCACGTCTTTATCCAGAAAGCGGAAGCCGGCCGGCATCACCCCGACAATTGCGACTGACCCGCCCTCCAGATGAAGCCGTTTGCCGATCACCTGACGATCGCCATTGAAACGGTGCATCCAGAGGCGATGGCTAATGATGATACCGTTGGGCCCTCCGAAATGTTGTTCTTCGGGAAGAAAGTCGCGGCCCAGTTCCGGCGCAACGCCCCACACCTTGAAGAAGCGCGGCGAGACCAAAGCCTCAGTCACTTTTTCGGGCAACGAACCGGTGGTGTCGGAAACATCGCTGGTGTAATAACCGGTGATGGCCTGAAATGAACGGTTGAGCCGGTTCCAGTCTTCCACGCGCGTGGGAGTGCCAAACAAAAATGGCCCTTTAGCCGCGCGGTCAAACTGGCGCAGCTCCATTAATTCGCCGCTGCGCGGGAAGGGAAGCGGGCGCAGCAGAATGGCGTTAATGGCGGAAAAAACCGCGCTATTCGCGCCAATTCCCAGCGCCAGCGTCAGCACCACAGTGGCCGAAAAACTGGGTGACTTGCGGATCAGCCGCAAAGCGAAATGCAGGTTTGAAAGGGTGGTCTCCAGGAAGGGCACGCGATGAATGTCGCGCAGTTGTTCCTTCAATTGCTCCGGACCTCCGAATTCGAGAACGGCTTCGCGCCGCGCCTGCTGTTCAGACAGTCCAGCCGCCATCTTTTCTTGAGTCAGGCGGTCCAAGTGGTATTGAACTTCAGAATGAAGCTCACGGTCCTTTCGGTTCCACATAGGCACCTACTCGACTGCCTTCAAAATCATGCCGACCGCGCCGGAAAGCCGGTTCCAATTCGATTCTTCCTCTGCCAGTTGCTTGCGGCCCTTGGCGGACAGCTTATAGAACTTGGCTTGCCGTCCGTTTTCCGATTCGCCCCAGGTCGATTCCAGCCAGTCGCGTTTTTCCAGCCTGTGCAGCGCGGGGTACAAAGAACCCTGCTGCACTTGCAATACTTCCTTGGAAATCTGGCGGATGCGCTGGGAAATGCCGTAGCCATGCGCTGGCCCTAAGGCAACAATTTTCAGGATGAGCATGTCCAGCGTGCCCTGCAGCAGGTCTGACTTGTCGTTCGGCAAAAGAAAATCCTTCTCTATGACTTTCTACATATTGCCGGAGCGATGTGTAGGATGTCAAGGAGAAGGTTATTCGGCTACTATGCGGGTGGCTTTGATGTCGTCTTTCGACATCGCCTGGATGCGGCTGTCAATCAATTCCCGCAGGCCCATTAACGCCTGCTTGCGAGCTTCCTTGAAATGCGCTTGTGCCTTCTCGCATGGCATCATGGCGCGGCCCAGCTCATTAAATGCGTTCATAAACGCCCCGGCCACGGAAGCGGCGTTCGCCCGCGAAGTGTTTTCAGACTCAGTCATGCGCTCTCCTTCATCTCTACAACAAGCATACGCTCGCTTAACTGGGCTTTCACCGGCACCAAGCTGGTCATTGTGGTGGGCAGCCCGATATGCCGCCTGATGGTTCCCACTTCAATCACCAATTCATCATGCTTCTTGAACAGCGCCACTTCGCCCTTCACGGCAAAAGGCATTTGCAGCCGCACTTCATAATGGTCGGCTGCGCGAACAAACGAAAACGGCGGCGTGTCGCGCGTCACAACGGACGGATCTTCGCCATTCGGGTATAACTGCTCCGCCATAAACTTCAGCCGTTCATAACCCAGCACCTCCTGCGGAAACAGCGGCACCTTCTTGGTGGGGACGGGGTCGAAATAGCTGATGATCTCTTCCAGGGTCTTGCGCTGGGAGTCGCGCCAGCCGCTAAAGAAAGTGTCCTGCACCGATTCCGGCAAAAGCCGGTTCACCACAATCGTGTCCACCGTCAAGCCATGCAGCGTGAAATAAACAAAGGCGCGCTGTGTTTCGCGCAGCACCATCTTTTCCGCATTTGTCACCAGCCGCACGCTGGTCAACAAAGGATCTTCCAGCACCCTGTCAATGCCTTCAATTTTGTTAAACAGATCCTGCACATTCTTGAAATAGCTGTCGGGCGGCAAATCCACCGGCGACAAGCGGTTCAGCACAGGCCGCGCCGCCTTCAGCAAGCTGCGCTGAAAGCCAAACACATGCTTCATGTACCAATCAAGCGTGGACGGCAGGCTGATAAAGCGCAAGCTCTCCGCAGTGGGCGCGCAATCCAAGACAATCACATCGAAATCGCCCGACTTGCGGTACTGGTTCACGTACATCATGGCGCTCATCTCTTCCATGCCAGGGAAAATGGCCATTTCATCCGCTTCCACGCCGCTGAGCCCGGTGGTTTGCAGGACGGACGTGATGTAAGTGGAGATGTCGGCCCAGTGGCGCTTCATTTCATGGTTGATGTTGACTTCCTGCAGGTAAAGGCGTTCGGCCACCTTCACCGGTTCAGAGGTTCCGCCGTGAAACAGGGCGCTTTCAAAATCGAAGGAATCGGCCAGGCTGTGCGCCGGATCGACGCTCATAATCAGGGTCCGCTTGCCGCTTTCGGCCAAATGGACCGCCGTTGCGCCGGCCACGCTGGTTTTGCCCACGCCGCCCTTGCCGCTATAAAGAAGGATTCGCACGCCTGTTAGATGCATTCACAGGCCGCAAGCGGATCAAAACAAAGAAAAGCAGCCCAAAATCAATCCAAAGCGCGGAGTTGCCCAGCCGCGACACGGAATAACCGCCCGCCGTCGCGCCCGCCAGAAAACAAAGGCAGATCACGCCGAAATCATATGCCTGGGCGCGTGCGTTGTCCAGATTATGCCGAAAAATCCAGTCAAACACGCCTTCGCTAAACGAGCGCAGGTTCCCGGTTGTGAAAGTGGAGTTGTAATTCCGGCCGTTCACCACGCGGAACGTTTCAATCTGCATGGAAGCGGCAAGGGCGATGCTGGTGGTGATCCAGAAATCGCGTGTGCTGTTGGGCAGCAGGCAGATCACCCCGAAAATCAGCAATTCCACCGCCACCACCGACATGTAGGGATAACGAAAGAACGCACGCAGCCTGGGCAGAAGAATCGCGCGCGCCACGCAAATTCCCACCAGAAAAGCGACAATCGGCGGCAGATGCCGGAACGATTGGTCCCACGAATGGGAAATGCCATAAACACCGAGAAGCACCACGTTGCCCGTCATCGCATTCGCGAAAACGTGCCCATGTCCCACATAAGTGAAGCCATCCAGAAAGCCGCCCACCATCGCCAGCAAGGCGCTGTTGGAAAGCGATTGCACGTTCTGTTCAAATTCAGCCACGCTCACATCTATAGTCGCAATGCCAACATAGAGAAGTGAATGACTCAAAGGTAGCGCTAGTGACCGGAGCGGGCAGCGGTATTGGCCGCGCTGTCGCTCTCGCGCTGAATGCCAATTCATTTCAGGTGATTCTTGTCGGCCGCCGCGAGGCAGAGCTTCAAAAGACGGCCGACATGGCGGGCCGATCCGGCATGGACGTCGCGCCAGCCGACATTACTGACGCCATTCAGGTGCGCCAGCTCTTCCAGCATGTGCAGCAGAAGTTTAGCCGCCTGGATGTGCTGTTTAACAACGCCGGCATGAGTTCTCCGGCTAAGCCGCTGGAAGATTTGAGCCTGGAAGAATGGAAAGCGGTTGTGGATTTGAACTTGAGCGGCGCGTTCCTGTGCGCGCAGGGCGCTTACATTCTGATGAAGACGCAAACGCCGCAGGGCGGGCGGATCATCAATAATGGAAGCATTTCGGCGTCCGTGCCGCGCCCCAACTCCGCGCCTTACACAGCCACCAAACACGGCATAACGGGATTGACGAAGTCGCTGTCGCTGGACGGCCGCAAATACAACATCGCCTGCAGCCAGATTGATATTGGCAACGCCGCCACTGACATGACGGAAAAGATGGCCGCTGGCATTTTGCAAGCCAATGGCGAGATGATGCCGGAACCGCGCATGAACGTCCAGCATGTGGCGGAAGCGGTGGTTTACATGGCAAAATTGCCGCTGGATGCCAACGTGCAATTTATGACTTTGATGGCGACGCAAATGCCGTTCATTGGCCGGGGTTGAGCTGCATGTCCTTCCGAGAATTGATTGCTGAATACATTGAGGCTGAAGCCAAACCGCGCGAAAAGTTCGGCCACCAGCCCCGGCTTTATGCGCTGACTCGCGAAGTGGGCCAAGGCTTTGAATACGACGATGATGTGGTCTATGCGGCCGCATGGCTGCATGATCTGGGTGTGTTTACGGGCCATCGTCCGGAAGACCTGGAGCAGCTCAAAAAATGGGACAACACCAAGTACGCCATGGAGCAAGCTCCCGCGCTGCTTACCCGCTTTGCCTTTCCTGCCGGAAAAATCGATGCCGTGGTGGAAGCCATTCGCACGCATCAGCCCGCCTTTGCGCCGCAGACGATGGAAGGCAAGATTCTGCGCGATGCCGATATTTTGGAGCAGTTGGGCGCAATCGGAATTTTGCGCACGGTTTGCAAGGTGGGCCGCGACACGCGCTTTGCAGATTTCACGTCGGCTGTCCGGTCGCTTGAAAAAGCGCTGGCGGAGCTGCCTGGAAAGCTCGCGTTGGACACTGCGAAGAAGATGGCCGAGCCTCGCATTCGACTGCTGCAAGATTTTCTGGCTGGCGTGAAGCAGGAAGCGGGCGATTCGCTAGGCTAGAAGAAGTGTCGAGCACCGCAATCGTCTCGGAAGCGGAGACCAAGTCCGCGTTTCGTCCTGAGAAAACCATTTTCCCCATCCTGGCGGGCATCAGCATTGGTCATTTGCTGAATGACACCGTGCAATCGCTGATTCCGGCCATTTATCCCATTCTGAAGAGTTCGTTTCATCTGGATTTCAGCCAGATTGGCCTGATTACGCTGACCTACCAATTGACGGCTTCGCTGTTGCAGCCATTCGTCGGCATGTATACCGACCGCAAGCCGCATCCGTTTTCTCTGCCAGTGGGCATGACCATCACGCTGGCCGGCTTAATCACGCTGGCTTTCGCGCAGCATTATTCCATGCTGATTCTGGCGGCGTCCATGGTCGGCATGGGTTCCTCTATTTTTCATCCGGAATCGTCGCGCGTGGCGCGTATGGCTTCGGGCGGAAAGCATGGCCTGGCGCAATCGGTTTTTCAGGTGGGCGGAAATGCCGGGGCCGCCATGGGGCCGTTGCTGGCCGCTTATATCGTGCTGCCGCATGGCCAGCACAGCATCGCCTGGGTCTCCATCTCCACGCTTTGCGCCATTGTGCTGCTGACCTGGGTCAGCTTCTGGTACAAAAATAATCCGGCGCGCATCCGTCCTAAGTCTGCGGTCAAAGCCGAACATCGAGTGCCGCGAAGCAAAGTGGTTTTCGCCATGACGATCCTGATCATGCTGATTTTCTCGAAATACTTCTATCTGGCGAGTATCTCCAGTTACTACACTTTCTATCTGATGAATAAGTTCCACTTACCCGTTCGCACCAGCCAGCTTTACTTGTTTCTGTTTCTGGGCGCGGCGGCGGCGGGCACGCTGATTGGCGGACCGGTGGGTGACCGCATTGGGCGCAAGCCAGTGATTTGGGCGTCCATTCTGGGAGTTTTGCCGTTCACGCTGATGCTGCCCTACGCGAATCTGTTGTGGACCGCGGTGCTCACCATCATCATCGGCGTTGTCATTGCGTCCGCTTTCACCGCCATTCTGGTTTACGCGCAGGAATTAATGCCCGGCAACATCGGCTTGGTCTCCGGCATCTTCTTCGGCTTCGCGTTTGGCATGGGCGGCATTGGCGCTGCGGTGCTGGGCAAGGTGGCCGACATGACCAGCATCACTTACGTCTATCACGTCTGTTCGTTCCTTCCGGCCATCGGGCTTCTGGCCGCGTTCCTGCCCCGCACAGGCGCAAAAAGTCACTCTGCCTGATGCACATGACCGGCAACTGACTTGTGGCGATGGCTGTGCATCAGGTTCGACCGTTTCAGCAGGTCGTGGTCATGCAAGATGTCATGCGGCGCGCCCGCGGCAATGATTTTTCCCTGCTCAAACACAACGCATTTATCGGCAATATCTTCCAGCGTGTGCAAGTCATGCGTGGCCGTGACAATGGTTTTTGACTGATTCCCCCACTCGGCCAAAAAATCGATAATCTGCATCTGGCTGCGCGGATCCAGCGCCGCGCAGGGCTCATCCAGCAGAATCACTTTCGGGTCCAGAATCAGCACCGACGCCAGCGCCACTTTCTTCTTTTCGCCGCCTGAAAGCTGATGGGGAATGCGCTCGGCCAGGTGCGAAATCTTCAGCAGCTCCAGCGTTTCCGCCACACGCGCGCGGATGACTTCCTTCGGCCATCTCATCTGCAGCGGACCGAATGCCACTTCCTCAAAAACAGTGGGGCAGAACAACTGGACATCGGGATTCTGAAACACCAAAGCCACTTCTCGCCGGTAAGGAAAGGCAAAGCTTTCCTCTTCAAAAAGTTCTTCCGTCAGCTTCGTTCCCTGATAGCGAAGCTCTCCCGATGACGGAAAATAGAGCGCGTCCAGAAGCCGCAATAGCGTGGACTTGCCTGACCCATTGGCGCCCAGAAATGCAATTCGCTCGCCCTTTGAAATATTCAGATTCAGGCCGTTCAACGCCGCAATCTTGCCATAAGAATAATGCAGGTTGACCGCCTCAAACACAAATGAATTGGTCATCGGCCCAGCACAAAGACTGCCGCCGCCAGCGCCGTGACCGCAGCCAGCAGACCCCAATCTCTTGTTGTCATTTGAAACTCCCGCATCACCCGGATCTCGCCACGAAATCCGCGCGAAGCCATGGCATGATAGACATCGTCGCTCATCTGCACGGATTTGCCCAGCAGCACGCCAGCCGTCGAACTCAGCATCCTGCGGTTGTCCGCGCCATTCATGCGGCCCACAATGCGGCTGCGGCGCGAGAGCAGCATATCTTGCGCCGTCTGCACCAGCAAGAATATGTATCGGAAAGTCATGGAGAGAATAGCAATGAACACCGCCGGCACCGCCAGCGTTTGAAGCGCACGCAGCACCAGGCTGAAAGGCGTCGTCAAAATCAGCAGCAGCCAGCAGGTTAAAGACACCTCGCTGCGCAGAACCAGCAGCAGCGCCACCTGCCAACCGCTGGTGAAGATGGCGGGCACGGCCACCACCGCCGCGAAAAACAGGCCGCCCGCCCAGCCAGCGCAAAGCCGTTGCCACCCGATGCCAGCCAAGACAGCGAAGCTGCTCAGCAACACCATCAGCATGGCCAATATTTCCCAGCGCCGCGCGCTGACGGCCGCCGCGGTCACCAACAATGCGCCGATCACCTTCACACGCGGGTCGCCATTGGTCTGGAATTTTGTCTCGGCCTGCTCCAGCGTGCCCGAAAGCTGAGACAGCGTCGATTCCAGAACGCGGGTGACGGTCATCTAGGTGCGCCGCGCCAGAGCGCCAAAGGAAAAAATCACAAGCAACAACAGCGCCACGCCCACGACAGCGGAAAGTATGTAGCCTGCCGGTTGGTTCGAAATAAACTTCGGCGAATAATCGCGCAACGGAGCGCTCCATAGCGTGGCAAACCGTTTCAGCCCGCTGGGAGCTTGCGCGGGAACCGCAGCACCGGACGCCTTTTCAATCTGCGTCCGCGCATCGGCGTTTTGAAAATCCTGCGCGGACCATTCGCCAAAGGCGCGTCCCGCCGTCAGCAGGCCCAGCGGCGTCAAAATAATCAGCATCGCCAGCACCGCCACAACTGGTTTCCAGCTATACGGAGCAGGCCCGCCGGCAAGCAAACCAGGAGACGTGCGCTTCAGATAAGCCACCACGCCGCCGGTGATCACCAACTCCGCCAATCCGGCAAACGTTAAATGGCCAATCAGCATGGCCGGAACGGTCACGCTTAAAGGGAACGGCGCATATAGAGGATGCCCGGCTGCGTCTTTGAAGAACATCGGCTGAATGCCAAACTCAATCGCCGCCAAAAGCGCGGAGAAATTGATGGCGATATAAGCCGCAATGGCCGCCGCCGCCGCTTGCGCCCACGAACGCATCCCAAACACCCGCAGCAGCAGCCGGTAAAAAACATAAGTGACCAGGCATCCGGCAATGGCCATATTGAAAGCGTTCGCGCCAAACGCGGTGATGCCGCCGTCTCCAAAAAACAGCGCCTGAATCAGCAGCGCCGTTGAAATGGCTAGCATGCCGGCCCATGGTCCCAGTACCACCGTGGCCAAGCCCACGCCCGTGGCGTGGCCGCTGGTGCCGCCCGGAAGCGGCACGTTGAACATCATCAGCACGAATGAGAATGCGGCGAACAAAGCCAGGCGCGGAATCAATTTTGTGTGCAGTCGCGCCTTCACTTTTTTCAGCGCCACATACCAGAAGGGCGCAGACGCCGAGTAGAGTGTCGCGCAGGTGGAAGGGCTTAGATAGCCGTCCGGGATATGCATAAATCAGGGAACACCTCCATTCTAGAAAAGTTTGTCTATAGAATAGAGTTCGGCTGAGGTTGAACATGCGTATATTAATTCCATTGCTGCTGCTGACTGGCCTTGTTTTCGCGGACGAACCGCACCCTATCTTGCCAATCGGTTCTCCCGCGCCTGACTTCGCGCTGCCCGGCGTCGATGGCAAAATTCATCATCGCGACGACTACGCAAAAAGCAAAATCCTGCTGATTGTTTTCACTTGCAATCACTGCCCCACCGCGCAGCTTTACGAGCGCCGCATTCAAAAGCTGGCTGACGATTACCGCCCCAAAGGTGTCGCGCTGGTGGCCATTCAGCCCAACAACGCCAAGGCCATCCGGCTGGACGAACTGGGCTACACCGACGTCAGCGACAGCCTTTCCGACATGAAGATTCGCGCCGAATACCGCCATTTCACCTTTCCTTATCTGTACGACGGTGACGAACAAACCACCGCCAATGCCTACGGCCCGCAAGCCACGCCTCACGTTTTCATTTTTGATGAAGCGCGCAAGCTGCGTTACGAAGGCCGCATCGACAACAACCAGCGCGAATCGCTGGCCAACACTTTTGACGCGCGCAACGCCCTGGACGCGTTGCTGAGCGGCCACCCTGTTCCCGTCACGCACACGCGCGCCTTCGGCTGCTCCACCAAATGGATTTCGAAAAGCGTGACTCGCCAACTGGAAGAGGCAAAAATTGACACGGAGCCCGTTACCGTCCAGGAAGCCTCCGCCGCCGATCTGAAAAAGCTGCGCGCCAATGGCACTGGAAAAGTGCTGCTGGTGAACTTCTGGGCCACCTGGTGCGGGCCATGCCTGCATGAAATGCCAGATTTGCAAGACACTTGGCGCATGTATCGCAACCGCGATTTCGACCTGGTGACAGTTGCCGCCAACATGCCGGATGAAAAAGAAGGCGTGCTGAAGGCGCTGACCAAGCTGCACGCTTCCACGCGCAACCTGATATTCGGATCAACCGACACCGACGCCATGCAATCCGCTTTCGAGCCCACTTGGCAGGCGGGCGTTCCCTATACCGTGGTTCTTTCTCCTGATGGCAAAATCGTTTATCAAGAGCAAGGTGAATTGGACATACTGAAAATGCGCCGGGCGATTTTAGCCAATCTTCCAGACCCTGATTACAAAGGCCATCGTGCATACTGGGCAACCAGGTAAAACAGCGATTGACCATTGCCGCGCCATCGCCCAGTTCACTGATGAGCCTGGCGTCATCACGCGGACTTTTCTAAGTCCCGCCATGCGCGATTGCCTGGCATATCTCACCGCATGGGCTCAGCGCATCGGCATGCAAGACATTCACGTGGATGCGGCCGGGAATTTTCACGCCGTGCGAACCGGCGCCGGCGCTGAGCGGCTCATCATCGGATCGCACCTGGATACCGTTCCCAATGCCGGAGCCTTTGACGGCGTTCTCGGCGTTGTTCTTGGCATGATGCTCGCTGAAACGGCTGCGCCCGGCTGCACTTTGGAGGTTGTGGGCTTCTCCGAAGAAGAAGGCGTGCGATTTCAACGGCCATTCATCGGCAGCACTGCGTTTGTCCATGGCTTGAATGACGAATTTCTGAACCTGGTTGATTCTTCGGGTATCACAGTCGGCGAAGCAATCACCGCCTTCGGCCTGGATGCAAATGCGGCCCGGGAACCGCAAATACAAAGCGCCGACGCCTATCTGGAATTCCACATTGAGCAAGGCCCAGTGCTGGAGAGCCTCGCCCTGCCCATCGCCCTTGTCGACGCCATCGCGGGACAAAGCCGCGCGACCGTTGAATTCGTCGGCCACGCCAATCACGCTGGCACAACGCCCATGAACCTGCGTCAAGATGCCTTTTGCGCGGCGGCCGAGTGGGCGCTGCTGGCGGAAAAAACAGCGCAAGAAGAAGCCGGATTGGTGGCCACCGTGGGCAGCGTCAAAGTTTCTCCGGACGCCGTGAATATTGTCCCCGGAAGCGCCAAGCTGTCTCTGGATTTGCGCCACGCCCGCGACAGTATCCGCCTGAATGCTTTCGAAGAGTTGCTGAATGCTGGCCACCAGATAGCCGCGCGCCGCCAAGTGGAGTTTCGCTGCATTCCGCGCGTGAACCAAAAAGCCGTTCCCATGAATGCTGAACTGACAGCCGCTTTTTCGAGCCTTCACCGCATGACCAGCGGCGCCGGACACGACGCCATGATTGTGGCTTCCCGAATTCCTTCGGCCATGATCTTCCTGCGCAGCCCTGGCGGCCTCAGCCATCATCCAGATGAAAACGTTCTGCCGGAAGATGTGGAGGCCGCGCTTGCAGCCGGGCATGCTTTCATTGAAAATTTCAAATGATGCTCTCTCAACAGTTAGGCTCATCGCGCACCTCTCTAAAGCCCGATCACCTGCTCCATTCCCCCGATTCATTTGTCCGCGCGCCGCTGCCGGGGATGGAAAAATGCACTGCCATTATTCACGCCGGACCCGCTCTGGGCGCGCGTTTCACTGAATATACTGCCGAAATGGAAGAAGGCGGAAAGCTGGGTCCTGCCATAGGCCAGCGCTTCTTCTACGTCGTCTCAGGACAGGTCCAGATGGAGAATAAATTTCTGGACGCCGGCAGCTACGGTTATCTTCCCGAACGCCATTTAGTGGCTGCCACAAAAGAGACCCAACTCATTGTCATCGAGAAGCTCTATCAAGCCATCAATAACCAGATGCCAAAAGCCTTTACCGGAAACATCGCAAACATCCAGCAACAACCTCTCATGGGAGACGAAGGCGTTCTGGTCCAGTCGCTCCTCCCCGACGGGCCAGAATTCGATTTCGCAGTCAACCTGATGACCTTTGTTCCCGGCGCAGCGCTGGGCATGGTGGAGGCGCACATCATGGAGCACGGCTTGATGATGCTAGCCGGCGGCGGCATTTATCGACTGGGCGACAACTGGTACCCCGTCATGGCCGGCGACTTCATCTGGATGGCGCCCTATTGCCCGCAGTGGTTCGGAGCCATCGGCAAAACACCCGCGCAATACCTGATCTACAAAGACTGGAACCGCCATCCTCTATGAACCTCCAGATCAACTCTGAAAAACTCGACTCAGAGCTGCAGGAACTCGCAGCCTTCTCCGAAACTCTTTCACCAGCCATAACTCGCATCGTTTTCAGCGAACAGGATGTCGCCGCGCGCGCCTGGCTCAAGCAGAAGTGCCTAGCTGCCGGATTAGCCATTCGTGAAGACGCCATAGGTAACACCTTCGCCCGCTGGGAGGGAACCGATGCTAACTCTGGCAGCGTCGCAACAGGTTCACATATCGACGCCATCCCCAACGCAGGCCGCTTCGATGGCACCGTCGGAGTGATCGGTGGACTAGAAGCCATCCGAGCCCTGCAAAAAAGCGGCTTTACCCCCAAACGCTCAATTGAACTGATTCTTTTCACCTCCGAAGAGCCAACGCGCTTCGGCATCGGCTGTCTGGGAAGCCGTCTGCTCTCTGGAGTCCTGAAGCCAGAGCGCGCCCAAACATTCAAAGATCGCGAAGGCAATAGTTTGGAAGATCTGCGCCGCTGCGCGGGCTTCACCGGAGACCTGCATTCAGTCCAACTCCAACCCGGCCATTACACAGCCTTCGTGGAGCTTCACATTGAGCAAGGCCCGCGTCTGGAGTCTCAAAAACTGGACATCGGCATCGTCACCAGCATCGCCGCGCCCGCCGGAATGCGCGTATCCATTACCGGAAGCGGTGGCCACGCGGGTGGCGTATTAATGCGCGACCGCAGAGATGCGTTTGTTGGTGCTGCCGAAATGGCCATTGCCGTGGAGGCAGCGGCCCTGAGCACCGGTTCGCCCGATTCAGTCGCGACCACCGGCATCTGCCGCGTCTTCCCTGGTGCTGTCAACAGCGTTCCCAGCCAGGTGAACCTCGAAATCGACGTCCGCGACAGCGAGTTAGCCCGCCGCGACAGCATCGTGGCAGCAATCTCAGAAGAATGCAAAGCCATCGGCCGCCGTCGCCAGTTAGAGGTGGAACTGGAAACAGTGAATTCGGACGCGCCCGCTGCCTGCGACCCAGCCATCATCGGCCTTATCAGCAATGCCTGTGGGGAAGCAGGACTCACTCACATGAAAATGGTCAGCCGCGCCTATCATGATTCGCTTTTCATGTCCCATCTCGCGCCCACCTCCATGATCTTCATCCCCTGTCATCTGGGAATCAGCCACCGTCCCGACGAATTCGCCTCTTTGCGCGACATCAGCAATGGCGTCCTGATTCTGGCTCATACATTGGCTGCGCTCGCGTCTCAGTAACTCGTCTTGTTCAGCGCCCGAATCCACTCATCAAACGGCAAATGGCCAATCTCAGAAAGCAATGGACGGCCAACGATGGTCCTCCGTTCCGGAGCTAGCGGAATCTCATCGTAAATAAAGGCATCATCGAAACCGGCCGTTGCCGCGTCATGCCGGTTACACGAAAAATAATAAGCATCGGGGCGCGCCCAATAAATCGCGCCCAGACACATAGGGCAAGGCTCGCAGCTCGAATAAAGCTCGCAGCCATTCAATTGATAAGTGCCCAGCGCCTGGCATGCCGCGCGAATGGCAACCACTTCGGCATGCGCGCTGGGATCGTTGCTAACCGTCACCTGATTGACACCCGTGGCAATCAACTCGCCCTGCTTGACAACAACCGCTCCAAACGGTCCGCCAGCCCCGCTTCTCACGTTTTCCAGCGCCAATTCCACGGCGCGCTTCATCCACTCCTCTTGTGCTGACACGATAAGACCCAAATGCGACAATACCAAGAATCACTTTGAAGAGGGCCATTCAATCCAGGCGCGTAGTCACACCGGAGGGTGTCGGTCCCGCCACGCTGGTGTTTGAAGACGGCATCATCACATCCCTCGAAAGCCATTCATCCATCGCCGGCGCTTTGGATTTCGGCGATGCCTATATTCTTCCCGGCCTGGTGGACACGCACGTCCATATCAACCAGCCCGGCAGAACCGAATGGGAAGGTTTTGAAACCGCCACGCGCGCCGCCGCCGCCGGCGGTTACACCTGCCTTGTGGACATGCCGCTGAATTCCATTCCGGCCACCATTACAGTCGCCGCGCTGGAAGAAAAGCGGATCAGCGCGCAAGGCATCTGCACCGTTGATTACGCGTTTTGGGGCGGCTGCGTCCGCGGCAATTCGGCTGAACTGGCCGCCCTGGCGCTATCCGGAGTCCGGGGCTTCAAGAGTTTCATGGTGCCTTCCGGTGTGGACGAATTTGAATGGGTGAACGAAGCGGATCTGCGGCTCGCCCTTCCCGTGATTGCATCCACCGGCCTGCCCCTGCTGGTGCATGCCGAATCTCCCAATACCCTTCTCGATTCCGTCGGCCAAACCTGGACCCGTTACTCCGATTACCTCTCATCCAGGCCCGATTCGTCCGAACTCGAGGCCATCCAGTTGCTCATTCGCCTTTGCCGCGAGTATCGCACTCCAATCCATATTGTTCATCTGGCCAGCGCGGAGCCAATACCGTTGCTCGCCGCCGCCCGAGCCGAAGGTCTTCCTGTCACGGTCGAGACCTGTCCCCATTACCTGTTCTTCGCCGCGGAAGATATTCCCGACGGCGCAACGCAATTCAAATGTGCTCCGCCCATCCGCGCGTCGAAAACTCGTGATGCTCTTTGGAGCGCTTTAGGCGCTGGTGTGCTGGATCTCATCGCCACCGATCATTCTCCTTGCCCCCCTGCACTGAAAAGCCCTGAAACCGGGAACTTCGCGCCAGCGTGGGGAGGAATCGCGTCCCTTTCGCTCGCCTTCTCCGCCATGCATTCCAAACACCCAGATATCAGCAATCTGGTCCGCTGGATGTCCACAAATCCCGCCGCGCTTGCTGGCCTGCAATCACGTAAAGGAAGCCTGTCTCCTGGCCTGGATGCCGACTTCGTTATCTTCAATCCCGATGCCGAGTTCACCGTCACCTCCGATATCCTGCATTTCCGTCATCCAGTAACTCCCTATCTGGGACAGCTCTTGAAAGGTCGCGTGGAACAGACCTATCTCCGCGGAGAATGCGTCTATCAGGAGGGCACATTTCCCAGGTCGCCCATGGGCCGCGAGTGTAAAGTGTGAAGATGGCGCATGGTTTTGTGGGTCAGCCCGTTCCGCGTGTTGAGGCAGTGTCAAAGCTAACCGGCACCGCGCAATATGTGGATGATGTATGCCTCCCTGGCATGATCCATGGCCTCACCATTCGCAGCGCTATTCCGCGCGGAACCATTCGTAAAATCTCGTTTTCAGACGATATCCCATGGCATGAGTTCACCATTGTCCGTCCCGAAGACATTCCCGGAAACAACATGGTGACCCTGATTTTTGAAGACCAGCCTTATCTTGCGGTCAGCCAGATCAACCATTCGCAAGAACCAATACTGCTGATTGGTCATCCAGATAAGAATCTGCTTACAAAGGCGCGCCAGCACATTCATGTCGAATATGACCCGCTGCCACCTATATTCGATATAGATGAATCACTGCGCGCTCAAACCGTCATCTGGGGCTCCGATAACGTCTTCAAGCGTTTCACCATCAAAAAGGGTGACGTGGATGCCGTTTGGTCGCAAGCCGCCTTCGTCGTCGAAGGCGAATATCACACGGGCGCGCAGGAACAGCTTTACATTGAACCCAACGGCGTCATCGCCAGCCTGGAAAGCGACGGCTCCCTGGTAGTTCGCGGCTCCATGCAATGCCCATACTATGTGCAGAAGGCACTGATGGCGTTATTCGCCCTGCCCGCCGAAAAAATCCGAGTCATTCAGCAGGAAACCGGCGGAGCCTTCGGCGGCAAAGAAGAATACCCATCCATGCTCGCCGGGCATGCCGCCCTTCTCGCCATGAAGTCGGGCCGTCCCGTCAAAATGATTTACGACCGCGAGGAAGACATGGCCGCAACAACCAAGCGCCATCCCTCGCGAACCCGCCACAAAACCGCCGTTTCCGCCGATGGCCATCTGCTGGCCATGGACATTGAATTCATGATTGACGGCGGCGCTTATGCGACACTTTCCAGCACCGTTCTCTCGCGCGGCACCATCCACGCGGCGGGCCCTTATCGCTGCGACAACGTGCGCGTGCGCAGCACAGCCGTCGCCACCAGCGTTCCTCCGCACGGCGCGTTTCGGGGTTTTGGCGCTCCGCAAAGCATGTTCGCGCTGGAGCGCCACATGAACAAAATCGCCCGCGTCCTGAACCTTGCTCCGGAAGAATTTCGCAAACGTAACTTACTCCAAACCGGCGACACCACCGCCACGGGCCAGATCATCAAAGACCCGATTGACCTGCCAGCGCTGCAATCTCGCGCGCTCTCCATCGCCAATTACGAATCCAAGCGCGACCGCTTCGCGCGCGAAAATCGCGCCAGCAAAATTAAGCGCGGAATGGGCTTCGCCACTTTCTTCCATGGCTGCGGCTTCACCGGCTCCGGAGAACGCTATCTCCAATCAGTAGTCGAGCTGGAGGCGCAGTTAGACGGCAACGTTCATGTCATGACCTCCATGACGGAAATGGGGCAGGGAACCACTACTATCCTGTCTCAGATAGCTGCCGAATCATTGGGCATCCCCATCGCCTGCGTCAAGATAATCCGTCCTGATACCGCGCACGTCCCCAACAGCGGGCCCACTGTAGCCTCAAGAACCGCCATGGTGGTGGGCAAAATTGTCCAGCGCGCCGCTGCCGATTTGAAAGCCGCTCTCACTCAGCCGCACACTCTGCCTCTGCGCGTGCGCGCGCAATACCAGGAACCTCCCGGCGTCTTCTGGGATGACCAGCAATACAAGGGCGAAGCCTACGGCGCCTTCTCTTACGCAACCTATGTGGCTGAGGTTTCCATCGACACACTCACCGGCGCCGTCCAGGTAGAAGATTTCGTTGCCCTCCAGGAAGTCGGCCGTGTGCTGAATCCCACTCTCGCCATGGGCCAGATTGAAGGCGGCGTGGCGCAAGGCGTCGGTTTCGCGCTCTATGAAAAAGTGGAGTGGCGCGACGGAGTCATGGCTAACAATCAGATGACTAACTACGTCATGCCCACTGCAATGGATGTTCCCAATATTCGCGTCTGCTTTGAAGAAATTCCTTACGAGCACGGAGCTATGGGAGCCAAAGGCATTGGCGAATTGCCTATGGATGGTCCCGCGCCAGCCATCGTGAATGCCATCGAAAACGCGCTGGGTGTTTCATTCAATCATGTGCCATTGCTGCCGGAAGACATCCTGCCTGCCATCCATAAGCGGAGCGCGGCATGACGCTGACCGTTAATGGTCAGCCGCACATGGTTGACGTGCATCCCATGCGCCGCCTTCTCGACATCTTGCGCGTCGAGTTATCCCTTACCGGAACCAAGGAAGGCTGCGGCGAGGGTGAATGCGGCGCTTGTTCGGTGTTCCTGGACGGAAAGTTGGTGAACAGTTGCCTGATTCCGGCTCTTGACGCGGAAGGCTGCGACATCGTCACCATTGAAGGCGTGTCAGCCTCCGGTCTTCAACCCATTCAAAAGGCCTTCCACGGCACGGGAGCGGCCCAATGCGGCATCTGCACCCCTGGCATGTTGCTTGCCTCCCTGGAACTATTGGCCAAGCACGCAAAACCCACAATGGATGATATTCGCGAAGGCTTGGCAGGTAATTTATGCCGCTGCACCGGCTACATGCGAATCTTCGAGGCAGTTCAGAAAGCGTCCGATCCGCAATGAGATCCTATGTCCCGGAATTCCACTTGGTCACGGCGAAAAATCTCGCGGAGGCGCTGCATCACTTATCGGCCGGAATGCTTCCCATGGCCGGCGGAACCGACCTAATGGTTCTTTTCAACGCCGGAAAACTCCAACCTGCATCGTTTGTTGGTATTCGCAAGTTGCCTGAACTTCTTTCTATCTCCTCCAGCTCACAATTCCTCGAGATTGGAGCAGCCGTCACTTACTCAGCCATCCGAGAGAACCCGCAAATCCGCGCCGAATTCCCGCTGCTCGCCCAATCCGCCAGTTGGACTGGAAGCATTGCCAACCAGAATCGGGGAACCCTTGGAGGAAACATCGCCAACGCCTCTCCAGCCGCCGATTCCTCGCCTGTTCTCTTAGCTTATGACGCTGAGTTAAAGCTGATCTCTGAAAGTGGCGAATGCTGGGTGCCGTATTCCCAATTCCATCTCGGATACAAAGCCATGACGATACAGAAGGGCGAATTGATCGCGTCTATTCGCCTGCCTCGAAGCCCTGTTACGGCACAATACGGTCGCAAAGTAGGAACTCGCAAAGCCATGGCGATCTCGAAAGTATCTTTCGCCGCCGTTCAGAAGTCCGGCGCGTTTCGCATCGCCCTCGGCAGCGTGGCCCCCATGCCCATCCGCTGCCCCGAAACCGAACAATTTCTAGCAAGCCAGAATATTACGCCTGCGGCCATCTCCCAGGCAAAGGCCATCATTGCGCAAGAAATTTCGCCTATCTCGGATATCCGGTCGACTCGTGATTATCGCCTTGCAGTTACCCAAAACCTCCTGGGAGAATTTCTGGAGTCCCTTCTGTGACGCTCGCCGAACTCACCTCCTGCTGCGGTTCCAGTGCCTGGGCGCAAGCTATGTTTACTCGCCAGCCATTCGATGATATTCATCGCGCGGCCGATGAAATCTGGTGGTCGCTAACTACGGAAGACTGGCTTGAAGCATTTGCCGCGCATCCCAAAATCGGCCAGAAATCCGCTGCTAAATGGGCCGCCCAGGAACAAAGCGGAATGTCGAGTGCCGCCGCCTCCACTGCCGCGGAAATGGCACGCTTAAATGCTGAATACGAGAACAAATTTGGTTTCATCTTCATCGTTTGCGCCACCGGCAAATCGGCCGACGAGATGTTAAGTATTCTGCAAGCCAGAATCAATAACTCGCGCGAAGAAGAAATTCGCATCGCCGCCGCTGAGCAGGCCAGAATCACCCATCTCCGTTTGGATAAATTATTAAAGCAATGAGCGGAATCTCCACCCACATTCTGGACACAGCCGCCGGCAAGCCCGCCGCTGGCGTTAGCGTGCATCTCTTTCTGGAGGAAGGCCTGCTCAATTCCGTGATAACCAACCAGGACGGCCGTGTTCCAGATCTGCTGCCCTCTGCCTTCGAATTGATACCGGGCATCTACCGGCTTCTATTCGAAGTGAAAGGCCCGTTCTTCCCGGAAGTGACTGTCGTGTTTGAAGTGAAGGATGCTTCGGCACACTATCACGTCCCGCTGCTTCTGAGTCCTTACGGCTATTCCACCTATCGAGGGAGCTGACACTTTGGCAAATCTCACATTCGACAGTTATGGCAAAACCCGCGTCCGGCTCACCCAGGTTATCCGAAACGGAGACCGGCATGAGGTGGTGGAGCTGTCCGCCAAAATTCTGTTCCGGGGCAAGTTTGATCATTCTTACACCAAGGCCGATAACTCCATGGTGTTGCCCACCGACACTATCAAGAACACCGTCTACGTGGTGGCGCGCAAGAAGCCAATTCAAAGCATTGAGCACTTCGCCCGCGATCTCGCAAGCCATTTTCTCGGTGTCGTTCCCCACCTTGAGACGGTCAGTATTGATATTCAGCAATCGCCTTGGAACCGCATCAATAATCACGGGTCCGCCTTTGTTTCTGGCGGCCTGGAGCGCCGCGTGGCCATGCTCACTGCCACCCGTCAAGAGGAACACCTCGAATCTGGCGTTCACGCCCTGGAGATATTGAAGACTGCTAATTCCGCATTCTCCGACTATATGGTGGACGAACTCACAACTATTCCACCCACGCGCGACCGCTTATTCGGCACCGTCATGGACGCCGATTGGAGTTATCGCGGCAACGTTGTCGACTATAACGCCGAACATGCGCGCATTAGAGACGTCCTGCTCAGCACCTTCGCCGACCACGTGAGCGAATCCGTCCAGCACACCTTATTCGACATGGCAAAAGCGGCACTTGCGGAAGTTCCGCTCATGAAAGAAATTCACTTGGTAATGCCAAACAAGCATCGTTTGCTGATGGATCTGAGCAAGTTCAAGCTCAGCAATCCGAACCAGATTTTCGTGCCGACCGACGAACCGTCCGGTTACATCGAAGCCCGAGTCACCGCCGATTAACGCGCCTGCGGAAACCCCAAATCTACCTTGCTCGTTCCCGGATCAGGCCAGCGGCTGGTCACCACCTTGGCGCGCGTGTAAAACTGGATTCCTTCCGGTCCATACATATGAAGATCTCCGAATAGCGAAGACTTCCATCCTCCAAAGCTGTAAAACGCCATGGGAACCGGAATCGGCACATTGATGCCCACCATGCCGACCTCCACATCAAACTGAAATTGCCGAGCCGCGCCGCCGTCTCGCGTGAAAATCGCCGTCCCATTGCCGAACGGGTTTGCATGAATCACTTTTAGCGCCTCGTCATAGGTGTTCACGCGCACCACGCCCAGCACTGGTCCAAAGATCTCGTCGTCATAACAGCGCATTCCCGGCTTGACATTGTCCAGTAACGAGGGCGCCAGGAAAAATCCATTGCTCTTGGTTGGATTATGGCTCCCATCCACAACTGTTGTCGCGCCCTCCGCTGCGGCGCCTGTCACATAACCAGCCACTTTGTCGCGATGTTCCCTGGTAATCAGCGGACCCATCTCGCTGCCCTCTTCGGCACCCGGCCCCACCTTAATAGCGGCAATCCGTTTCTGAATCGCTTCTATTAGCGGATCAGCCACGCTGCCCACGGCAACAATCACTGAGATGGCCATGCACCGCTCCCCCGCTGAACCATAGCCCGCTGAAACCGCGGCGTCGGCAGCCATCTCGATATCCGCGTCGGGCAGCACCAGCATATGGTTCTTCGCGCCGCCCAACGCTTGCACGCGCTTTCCATTGCGAGTGGCCGTCTCATAGATCGACTTGGCAATCGGAGTGGAACCGACAAAGCTCACGGCCTTGATATCCGGATGCTCCAACAATCGTTCCACGGCCACGCGGTCTCCTTGGACAACATTGAAAACACCATCGGGAACGCCGGCCTTCTGCATTAACTCAGCCAAGAACAAGCTCACTGACGGATCTTTCTCCGAAGGCTTTAAAATAAATGTGTTGCCGCAAGAAATGGCATTTGCAAACATCCACATGGGAACCATCGCCGGAAAATTGAACGGAGTTATTCCAGCCACCACACCAAGAGGCTGCCGAATCTGATAGACATCCACACCACGGCTGGCCTGCTCGGAAAATCCGCCCTTCAATAAGTTAGGCACGCCGCACGCAAACTCGACATTCTCCAGGCCGCGCGCCACTTCTCCCATGGCATCCGCAATGGTCTTTCCATGTTCGGATGTCAGAAGTTCCGCAATGCGCCTGCGGTTTTGGTCGAATAACTCGCGGACGCGAAACAGAATCTCAGCCCGACGCGACAGCGCAGTCGCGCGCCATGCAGGAAAAGCCGCCTTCGCGGTGGCGACCGCCGCGTCTACTTCCTCCACGCTGGCAAATGCCACCGAAGCTTGCGGTTCGCCGGTGGCCGGGTCCCACACCACGCCGGACTTGCCTGACGTGGATTCCATCAGCTTTCCGCCAATCCAATGGCTGACCGTTCTCACTTGTATAGGTGCTTCAACTGCGGGCATGCGCTAACTCCTGTTCTGCCGCCACTGGAACTAATTTCAAGCCATCTTCAATGATGTCCAGCCCTTGTTTCAGCTCGTCCTGAGTAATAATCAACGGAGGACAAATCCAAAGCATATTGAATCGAGTGAAAGCATAAAGGTGACGCGATTTAAGATAACCGGCGAGCGCCGTCATCTCCGGACTGGTTCCGGCAAAAGGCGCCAGTGGCTCTTTTGTCGACTTATCCTTTACTAACTCAATGACGCTGAACAAGCCTTTGTAGCGAACATCTCCCACGCAAGCGTACTTGTCTTTCATTTCCTCCAGACGAGCTGTCAGATATCGACCCTGCACCTTCACATTCTCGAAGATATGCTCCTCATCATAGATTCGGAGATTCGCTACTGCCGCTGCGCAACACACCGGATGCCCGCTATAAGTCAGGCCACCCCAGAGCATGTGAGTCTCAAAATAATCCGCAATGGCACTGGAAACAATCACGGCGCCTAGCGGCATGTAACCGCTGGTTAAGCCTTTGGCGCAAGTCACAATGTCAGGCTTGATTCCATAATGCTGCGACGCCAGCCATTTGCCAGTCCGGCCAAATCCGCTCATCACTTCGTCCGTAATCAGCAAGATGCCGTGCTTGTCGCAAAGCGCGCGCAGCTTCGGGTAATAATCGTCAGGAGGAACCAGCAGCCCGTTGGAACCCGTAATGCCTTCCACCATAATGGCGGCAATGCTGTTCGGACCCTCCATCTGAATAATTTCTTCAATATGGCTGACGCATTCACGCCTGCAAGAGTCAACCGTCTTGCCGAACGGACAGCGGTAACAATAAGGATCAAACACCCGCACAATACCCGGAACCCCAGGCTCCACGGGCCAGCGCCGCGGATCACCCGAAGCCGTCATGCCGCCCATGGTGGCCCCATGATAGGAACGGTACCTTGTGATGATCTTGCTGCGCCCGGTGAATAGCCGCGCCATCTTCATGGCATTTTCGTTCGCTTCTGATCCGCCCAAAGTGAAAAACGACTTAGCCAGCCCGGTGGCTTCGCTCAGCTTCTTGCCCAGAAGCGCGCGCGGTTCCGTGGCAAAACTCGGGCCGGCGAAGCATAACTCATCCACCTGCTTCTTGATCGCCTCAATCATGCCCGGATGCTGGTGGCCAACGTTGAGGTTGATCAACTGTGAACTAAAATCCAGCCACTTGTTTCCGTCCCCATCCCAGAACCAGACACCCTGGCCCTTGGTCATATGCACGGGATTCGCGCTGTTTTGCACCGACCACGAAAACATGGTGTAATCGCGATTGTCCTGAACAACCTGTTTTGAACTCATCGGCTCCATACTTAGTTCTCCTGACTCAAAATCCACTCTATCGTTTTTCCCGCCAGCTTATCCAAGGCCGCCACTACCAGTTCCAGATGCTCTTCCTTCGTGTCTTCAATCTTGTTGTGGCTGATGCCGCCCAGAGACTGCACAAATATCATCACTGTGGGAATGCCAATGCGGCAGACTTCCGCTGCGTCGTGCAGAGGTCCCGACGGCAATTGCAAGCCCTGACCCGCAGTCTCTTGAATGGCCGCGTTGCAAAATTCAATCAGTTTCGGGTGAAACGGAACCGGCTCAATACTCCAAATTCTGGACCACTCCACGCGGCATCGTTCTTCCGCCGCAAACTTCTCGCTGGCCGCGTGCGCTTCCGCAAACATCTGTGCCAGCACACCGGTATTGAGGTCGCGCTGATCCAGCGTTGCCTCGCATCGTCCAACCACAGCCGTGACAATGCCCGGAAACGTCTTTACGCTGCCCATGGTGCAAACCGCGTCGGGATGCTTCTGCGCTATAGGGCGAATCTCCAGCGCCAGTTTCGCGGCAGCAGCCAGGGCGTCACGCCTTGCAGCCATCGGCGTAGACCCCGAATGCGCCTCCTGTCCGTAAAAAGTCACCAGGTGCCGCTCAACGCCCTTGGTGCCCAGCACAGTGGCCAGCGGCAATTCTGCATTTTCCAGCACCGGCCCTTGTTCTATATGGATTTCGAGATAAGCCGCCGCATTCTTGCGTTCCACGGCGGCGTTTCCAATCTTTTCAACCGCCACGCCGCAGCGCGCCAGCGCCGATTCCAGAGTGATGCCGTCGCGGTCTGTCCTGACTCGGTCCGCTGCAATGCTATGGGTTCCCGCAAACGCGGACGACCCGAACAAACTCCTGCCAAAGCGTGCGCCCTCTTCATCCGCCCAATCTACCAGCCTAACCGTCACTGGAGGCTTTCCTCCGAATTCCTCCGAAATCCGGCGCAGCACCTCCAGACCAGCCATAACTCCCAAAGCACCGTCCAGCCAGCCGCCATTGGGAACAGAGTCCAGATGACTCCCGATGATAAGCGCCTTTTCAGACGCCCCAACCAGCGTAATCCACTTATTGCCGGCCGCGTCCCGATGTTTCTCCACGGGAAGGCCCGCGAGTTTTGTGTCAAACCAGTCTTGCGCCTGAATCCATTTGTCCGTCCAGGCGACGCGCTGCGCTCCGTTGGCGTCTCCCGTAAGAGCACGCAGTTCCTTCAACTCTAAGATGGTTCGTTTCGGATTTAGTGGCATGGCTCTCGCTTCAATAAAACTCCCCGCCCGCGTTCGCCCACAAACTCGCCATCGCGAACCTGAACCTTGCCGCGCACCGTGACCACGCTGGGCCGCCCTTCAATCTTCATTCCTTCAAACCCGCTGTAGTCGTTATTCACCTTTTGAGTCTTGGCCGAGATAACTCCCCGATAGTCCGTGTCAAAAATCACCAGATCCGCATCCGAACCGACCGCAATGGTTCCCTTGCGCGGATATAATCCAAACAGCTTCGCCGCCTTCGTGCTGGCCGCATCCACAAAACGCTGCAAATCCAGACGGCCCGTCTTCACGCCATAGGTGTAAAGCAGATTCGCGCGCTCCTCAATGCCAGGAATGCCATTCGGAATCTGAGTGAATGCATCTGTCCCCAGGAGTTTTTGCTCCGTGTCAAATGGGCAATGGTCCGTGCCAACAGTGTCAATCTGCCCCGCGTTTAAAGCCTCCCAGAGCTTCGCCTGGTTGCGCGCATCACGCAAAGGCGGAGACATCACGTGCTTCATCCCTTCAACGCCAGGGCGCTCCGCATAAGTCTTGTCCAGAAGAAAATGCGGAATCACGGATTCCACATGAATATTGACGCCGCGCCTCTTAGCTGCCAGGGCCGCCTCCAAAGCCGGCTCGCAAGACAAATGCACCACATACCCGGCCGCCCCGGTGTTTTCCAGAAATGTCGCAAAATGGTGCGTGCCATCCGCCTCCACAGATTCCGGCCTGCTGGGTTCATGCCACTCTGGCCCAATCTTCCCAGCCGCCAGTAACTCCTGCTGCAAGCGCGAAACCAGTTCCGCATTCTCGCAATGCGCCGTGACAATCACCCCCAGTTTCTTGGCAAGCGAAAGCGTCTGGTATAACTCCCCGTCCTCCACTCCGAAGAAATCTTTATATGCCAGAAAGACTTTGAAAGAACTGATGCCGTCTTTCACAATCTCGCGCAACTGTCCTTCGGACTTCTCGGTGAACTTAGTCACCGACATATGGAAAGTGTAGTCGCAAGCGCTGTTGCCAGCCGCCTTCTGCTTCCACAACTCATATCCCTCCAGCGTGTCATCCAGCCGGGAAGGGCAGCACATCTCAATATAAGTGGTGGTTCCTCCCACCAGCGCCGCAATGCTCGCCGTCTGATGCGTGTCTTTAGCGAACGTAGACATGAACGGGAGATAAATATGGACATGGGGATCAATGAATCCCGGAAACACATACTTCCCAGTTGCATCAATCACCTCCACGCCCGGCGGAAGCTCCAGGTTCGGGCCAATGCGAGTAATGGTCTCGTTCTCAATGTAAATATCGGCCTTGACGCGTGACTCCGCCGTCACTATCTCGCCATTCTTAATGAATATGGATGCCATGCTCTTCGCGATACTTCTTCATCGTTTCCCAATCGCTGGTGACTTCTGGCTGGTTGCGCGATAACTCATCCCAGGTGATCGATTCGTGCTCCGGCTTCACTTCCACCATCTCAATGCAGCCATGCACCGGGCAAACGTTGTAACAAAGCCGGCAGCCAACACAATCCTCTTCCCGCACCCGAGGCTGCGGACGGGTCTCCACCGCCTCCTGCTTGCCGTTCGATCGCGCGTCATACGAATAAGGTGGAGTAACCGTCCCATTCGATGCCACCAGGTCAATGCACTGGTGCGCGGTGTCATTGCAGGCCACATAACAGAGGTTGCACTTGATACACCGGTCCGTATTGATGCGTGCCACTGCCTTGAAAGATAAGTCAAAATCCTTGAAATCGGAAATCCTGTTCAGGCTCTTGCCGGTAACGTCGGCAATGGTCGCAAAGCCCTTCGAATCCATCCAATTGGAAAGCCCGTCGCAAAGATCCTCAATAATACGGAACCCATAGTGCATCGCCGCTGTGCAAACCTGCAGGCTGCTGGCGCCCAGCAGCAAAAACTCTGCCGCATCTTTCCACGTAGTAATGCCGCCCATTCCCGAAATAGGCAATCCGGATTTCGAAACCACAGGATCAGTCCCCAACGCCGACAGCATATTCAGCGCAACCGGCTTCACCGCCGGACCCGCATAACCGCCGTGCCCGCCCTTGCCTCCAATGTTCGGAGTGATCTCGAAATTATCAAGATCCACTCCCACAATCGAGTTAATGGTGTTAATCAACGAAAGCGCATTCGCCCCCGCGCTAACTCCCGCGCGCGCCGGCGCAACCACGTTCGTGATATTCGGAGTTAGCTTCACAATGATAGGTATGTGCGCCACCTCCATCACCCAGCGAGTGATCTTCTCGCAATACTCCGGCACCTGACCGACAGCCGCGCCCATGCCGCGCTCGCTCATGCCATGGGGACAGCCATAATTCAGCTCAATCCCGTCCGCGCCCGTGTCTTCAATGCGCTTGACAATATCCGACCAAGCCTCGGGCGTGGATTCCACCATGGCGGACGCAATCACCGCGCGGTCCGGCCAAGCGCGCTTTACTTCCGCAATTTCGCGCAGATTAATTTCTATGGGCCGGTCGGAAATCAGCTCCACGTTGTTAATGGCCAGCATCCGCTGCTCACCGTAATGCCACGCGCCATAGCGGTTGGAAACATTCAAGACCGGCGCGCCAATGGTTTTCCAAACGGCGCCGCCCCAGCCCGCTTCAAACGCCTTGTGAACCTGCGCGCCCGAGTTGCTGGGCGGCGCCGAGGCCAGCCAGAAAGGATTCGGTGACTTGATTCCCGCAAAGTTAATTTTCAAATCAGCCATTTTGTGAAGCCTCCATCAGCTTCTTATGAATGCCCGCCGCCGCCAGCTTGCCATCCTGCACGGCCATGACTGTCGAACAACTCCCGGCAGCGCGCACACAGTCGCCGCCCGCATACACTCCCGGCAAACTGGTTTCAAAATCCGCATTGACATCAATAAACCCGCGCTTTGTTTGAAGCCCCAGCCGCGCCGCCAGCGAAGGCCGCACCTGGCCAATGGCTTTCACAATCTGATCTGCCGGCAGCACAAAGCTCCCGCATGCCAAACCAGTCACCTTGCCGTTCTCCAAAACCACGCTCGACGGCGTGGCATGGAAGCGAAACTCAATCCCCTCATTTTTCGCGAATTCATACTCATGCCGGTAAGCGCTCATCTCGCGCTCCGAGCGCCGGTAGACAATCGTCACTGAATCCGCGCCCAGCCGCTTCGCAATCGTCGCGCAGTCTATGCCCGTGTTGCCCGCGCCAATTACCAGCACATGCCGGCCAATTTGCATCGTGTTTGGACTTAGCTTGCTCTGCTCGATATAAAACAAACCGTCAATGATATGTTCCTCGCCGGGAATCCCCAAATCCGGCGTCGAGCCCTGGCCGCTGCTCAGAAAAACCGCGTCGAACTCAGCCTGCAAGTCAGCCATCTTAATGTCCTTGCATAACTCCACGCCCAGCTTCAACTGAACGCCCATCCCTGCCAGCATCTCCACTTCGGCGACCGCAATATCAATGGGTTCGCGCAGGCTAATAATCCCGTAAGTGGAAAGGCCTCCGGGCAAAGTGCGCTTGTCGAAAAGCGTGACGGAATGCCCGCGCTTCGTTAACTCGCCCGCGCAAGAAACACCCGCCGGACCAGCGCCAATGACGGCCACTTTTTTGCCCGTAGCCGCTGCCGGAACAAACGGCCTTGCCTTGCGCGCATAAAAATCATCCATCGCATACCGCTGCAATCGGCCAATGGAAATCGGCTTGTGCTCGGCGCCCAGCACGCAAGCGCCCTCGCACAATTCCTGAACCGGGCAAACCCGCGCGCATGTCGCCCCCAGCAAATTCGATTCCAAAATCGTCCGCGCCGAACCAACCAGATTCTCCGTCGCAATCTTCTTGATGAACTTCGGTATATCGATATGTGTCGGACAGGCATGCGTGCAAGGCGCGTCGTAACAAAACAGGCAGCGGTTTGATTCCACCAATGCCTCATGCGCGGAAAGCGGCGGTAATTGCTCTGCCAGAGCGTCGGTTTGAATCATCAGATTTACTATCTTAGATCAAATGACCGCCGTTGACACCGCTCTTTACAATGAAGACCTCGCGCCCGTCGCCTTAGCCAAGCGAACCTGGGGCATTTATAACTACGCATCCCTCTGGGTGGCTATGTCGGTCTGCATTCCCACTTACATGCTGGCCTCGGGCCTGATTGCAGGCGGCATGAGCTGGCGTCAAGCCATTGGCACCATTCTGCTGGGCAACCTCATTGTGCTGGTTCCCATGCTTTTAAACGCTCATGCGGGAACGAAATATGGCATTCCTTTTCCGGTGCTGGTGCGCGCCTCGTTCGGCGTGCGCGGAGCCAATGTGCCCGCGGTTCTGCGCGCCATCGTGGCGTGCGGCTGGTTCGGAATTCAAACCTGGATCGGCGGCCAGGCTATCTTTTCCATGCTGCGCATCTTGAATCCATCGGCAACCGCCTCGCCGCTTATCCCGTGGATCTGCTTCTTCGCTTTCTGGCTCTTGAACATGGCCGTCGTCTGGCGCGGCATTGAAACCATCAAGCTGCTGGAAGGCATTGGCGCGCCCTTCATGCTGGGCGTGGGCCTGCTCTTGCTGTGGTGGATCACCGGCAAAGCAGGCGGCCTAGGCCCTGTGCTCAGCGCGCCCAGCAAATTCAAATCCACAGCCGAATTTCTCCACTTCTTTATTCCCTCGCTTACCGGCATGGTCGGCTTCTGGGCCACGGTCGCGCTGAACATTCCCGATTTCACCCGCTACGCCAAATCGCAGCGCGCGCAAATCATCGGCCAATCCATAGGCCTTCCGCCCGCCATGACGCTTTACGCATTCATCGGCGTGGCCGTCACCTCGGCTTCAGTCGTGCTCTTCGGCCAAGCCATCTGGGACCCCGTCACGCTGCTGGGTCGTTTCCAGCAGCCTGTTGTCGCGGGCATTGCCCTCATCGCGCTGCTGGTCGCCACGCTCAACACAAACGTGGCGGCCAATGTTGTGTCGCCGTCCAACGATTTTTCGAACCTGAATCCGCGCCTCATCTCCTTTCGCACCGGCGGCATGATCACCGGTGTGGCCGGCATGCTGATGATGCCCTGGAAACTGCTGACCGATTTCAACAGCTACATCTTCGGCTGGCTGGTTGGTTACTCCGGCCTTCTGGGCCCCATTGCCGGAATCATGATTGCCGATTATTTTCTGGTCCGCAAAACCAGCCTCAACGTCGAAGACCTCTACCGCCGCGGCGGCGCTTATGAATACAGCAACGGCATTAATGCGCGCGCCCTCATCGCGCTGGGTGCCGGCATCGCCATCGCCCTCTGCGGACTAGTGATTCCCAATCTCCGCTGGCTCTACGATTATGCCTGGTTCGTCGGTTTCGCCTTGGCTGCTATCGTCTATACGTTCAGCATGCGAGGCGCAAAGTGACCAGAAAACTCATCATCGACACCGACACCGCTTCAGACGACGCCGTCGCCATCATCATGGCGCTCCGCTCTCCGCTGGTCTCCGTCGAAGCCATTACCGTGGTGGCCGGAAACTGTCTGCTCCCTCAGGCTGTCTCTAACGCTTTGTACACTGCGGAACTCTGCGAATCCTCTGTGCCGGTTTTCAGCGGAGCCGCGAAGCCGCTCACCCGTGATTTAGTGGTGGCTGAGTGGTTTCACGGCCACGATGGCTTGGGCGATCACGGTTACAAACCCTCGCATCGCACTGCTGAATCCGAGCCTGCCGTTGACGCCATCATCCGCCTGGCCAAAGCCAATCCTGGCATTGAACTCGTCACTCTCGGGCCCCTGACTAACATCGCGCAAGCCCTGGACCGTGACCCATCTATCGCTCACGACATCTCGCGCTGTGTCGTCATGGGCGGCAATCCTGTCTGTGAAGGCAACGTCACGCCCGCCGCCGAGTTCAACATCTATGTCGACCCCGAAGCTGCGCGCAAAGTCTTTCATTCTGGCCTCAATATTGAGATGGTGGGCTGGCAACTTTGCCGCGGCGAAGCTATCTTCAACCCGCAAGACATCGCCGCCCTGCGCGCTCTCAATACGCCGCTGGCTGATTTCTCCATTGATTCGAACAGCACCGCCACGAACGCCCTGAAGATCCAAACAGGTGAAATCGGAATCAGCCTGCCAGACCCAACAGCCATGGGCATTCTGCTGCATCCCGAACTCTGCCTGGCCTCTGGCAGTCACTACGTCGAGATCGAAACACTAAGCGACATTACCCGAGGCATGACCGTCGTAGACCTGCTCAACGTCACCCGCGACGAACGGAACGCGCACATCTGGGCGCAAGCCCGAAAAGCACACATCTGCTGGAAACTCGATGTGCCGAAGTGGAAGCAGCTAGTCATTGACTCCATGCGCTAACGCCCAGTTATCTGAATTAAGCGCTAAAGTCGACCGCATGGCGGAAAAAGTTGATTCCTTGTCCGATTTGTCGGGCGAAATTTCCCGGCTGGTTTTACAGCATAACGTTCGGATTGAGCGCCTGGAGGGTAAAAGCCAGTGAGCGCGCTCCTTCATTTCACCGAAGCCTTGTAAGCCGCCGCAATCCAAGCCGGAGCCTCCGGTTCCCACTGAACTTTCATCCCCTTCTCCATGGCCCAGCGGTGAATCCACGAAATCCCTTGCGGACCCGCATAACTATCCGGCAACTGATAAGCATCATCGGTTAAAGCCTCCCACAGCGAAACAAATTCATACCCGCGCCGCCGCATCATCTGAAGCAGCTGCGGCATGGCGTCGGCATTCAACTGGCTGGCGTGAATCAGCAAAATCTGCTTCACATCATGCCCTGTCACCTTCACGCCCCAGCCCTCAAAGAACGCAAAAATCCCGTCCATATACTTCACATACGCTGCCAGCACGCGCGCCGCCTCAGCCGCATTGCCTTGCGCCAGTTTATCCGCATACACGCGCGCAAACACATAATCCTCGTCATCCAGCGTCACCGGCGCCATGGTGTAACCGCGCTTCTTGAGAAACGCCTCCACCGCCTCTCTCACTTCCGGCGTCATGCCCGTGTGCAGATACGGGTAGCGAAAATACGGCGGCATGCGTCCCAGCACCGCGCCGGTCACCCGCTCACCCTTCAGCACGTCCGCCTCAAACTCTGCCACCGAAGTGGAGCTTAAGTCCAGATGCGAACAGGTGTGGTTCCCCAAATCCGCGCCCGCCGCCGTCCACAGCGGCAGCAGTTCCTCCGCCTCATCCGCATGGCGGCATTCATTGACGAATCCAGTCAGCGGAATCTTATCGTTCTTGAAAGGCGTCAGCAGCTTCATCGTCATCGCAAGGTCCGCCGCAGCCGATCCTGGTGAATCGCCGCCGCGCGGCAAATCGTCGACGGTGATCGCCACCTGATGCTCCTGCGCGCACAGCCCTCCTGCCGCCGCTATCACGACAATCAATCTGCTGATAAAATTCATGTCCATGCGCACCCTCGTTCTAACCCTAACAATCGCCTGTTCCGTTTTTGCCATGGACAAGCAAAACGTGGAATACGGGCGCGCCGATGGAGCGCCGCTGCTTCTGGATCTTCACGTTCCCGACGGCCCCGGCCCCTTCCCCGCCGCCATCCTGGTTCACGGCGGAGGCTTCGACGAAGGCAGCAAATCCACCAACGTCCGCCCCCTCTTCGCGCCGCTGGCCGACGCCGGCTACGCCTGGTTCTCCATCGATTACCGCCTGGCGCCCAAAGCCCATTTCGATCAATCTATCTCCGACGTGCTAACGGCCGTCCAGTGGGTACGATCCCACACCTACGACTATCACCTCAACCTGAACAAGATCGTTCTCATCGGCGAATCCGCCGGCGGCCTGCTGGTCAACTACGCCGGCACGCACATCGGCAACGGCCAGTTGGCTGCCGTCGTGGATATTTATGGGCCGTCCGATTACGCCACGCTCTCTCTGCTCCGGCGCGATCATCCGGAACGGTTCAATATGGCCAGCATCAACCGCCACGCAGCCAACGGCGGCGGCATTCATTTCTTCGGTGTCGACCAGTTGGACGACGCCGGCATCGCCAAACTGCATTCCATCTCGCCGCTCGCCGGAGTCCATAAAGGCATGCCGCCCTTCCTTTGCATCCACGGCACCGCCGATGACCAGGTCGCCTTTGAACAAACTCCTCCCTTCTGCGACGCCATCAAAGCCGCCGGTTCCGACTGCGAAATGATCAAGGTGGAAGGCGGCGGCCACGGCATGGGCACCTGGAAGGACGCCTCCATGCAGCACTGGAAACCGGAAATGATTGCTTGGTTGAACAAAACGGTGAACAAATAATGCCCCTGCCCGCCTCCTCTAAATTAATCGCCTTCGCCGCCACCAAAGACATGTCCGCCGCCAAAGCTTTCTATGCTGGCGTTCTGGGCCTGCCGCTGGTCAGAGAAGACAGCTTCGCCTTGGTCTTCGACGCTTTCGGAACCATGCTGCGCGTCCCCGCCGTCCAGACCCCGGTCATCGCGTCCTACACGGTCCTCGGCTGGGAAGTTCCCGATATCACCGCCGCCGTTCAAGAACTCTCGAAATCCGGCGTCACTTTCGAGCACTATCCCGGCATGGGCCTAGACGAACTCGGCATCTGGACCGCTCCCGGCGCGTCTGCCCGCGTCGCCTGGTTCAAAGATCCCGATGGAAACCTGCTCAGCCTCTCCCAGCATTCACTTTGACCTGCACGCTTTTGCCGCCTGCTGCGTCGTATCATGTGAATCGTATGGAGTATTTTAAGGAACAAGCGAACGACGGTCGCCGCGACCTTTGCGCTTGTCAGCGCCGCAGCCGGGAAAAAGGCTTTTCCCTCATTGAACTGCTTATCGTCATCGCCATTATTTTGATCATCCTGGTCATCGCCATTCCGCAATACAACAAGGCCAAAATGAACGCGCAGGAAATGGCCGCAGTCGCGGAAATCGGAACCATTAATAAGATGGAGATCCAGTATTATTCCCAATTCGGCAACTACGCCACCTCCCTGGCGCAGTTAGGCCCGCCTGCGCAAGGCGGAGCAGAAGGGCCGAACGCGGCCGGTCTCATCGGCGCAAATTTGGCCACTGGCGCATCGGGCGGCTACAACTTCACCCTGACCCAAACCCCAACCGGGTACGCGCTCAGTGTCGTTCCCAAATCTTTCAACAGCACCGGCCGCCGCACCTTTTATTCCGACCAGACCGACGTGGTTCACCAGAACTGGGGCCAGGACCCAGCCACCGTCAACAGCCCTGAAATGCGCTAGACGGCAATGAATCGCGCAGGCGCACTGCTCATCTTCGTGGCCTCCGGACTGGCACTGGGCTTTGTGTTAGTCCTCATCCTCTTGGTTGTGTTCATTCCGCAATACAACAAGGACAGAATGAACGCGCAAGAAATGCTCGCCATCGCCGAGATGCAGAAAGTGAATCGGATGGAGACTCAGTACAAGTCTCGATTCCGCAAGTTCGCTACTTCCTTAACGCAGTTAGACACGGCCGATTTTGCCAGCGGTGCCTCGAAAGGCTATCATCTGACACTGGCGCCAGCGCCCGGAGGCTACGCACTCGCGGCCGTCCCCATGTTTTTTAACCGCACCGGCCGCCGCACATTTTATTCCGACCAGACCGGCATCCTCCGCCAGAACTGGGGCCAGGACCCAGCCACCGCCACCAGTCTCGAACTGCGCTAGAACTAAAGAGTGCGCTTCGCCCTCGGCCTGCTTCTCGCCCTCGCTCTTCAAGGCGCCGAAGATCCTCTTGCCACTCTGCGCGCCAGCCTACAGCACCTCGCCATCGACCCAACCCAAACCTACCGCGTGCGCGAGCTCGAAATTTCCAAAGGCGGCGTCAAGTTCTACCTCACCGAAGGCGCGCTCGCCTTCGCCGCGCCCGTCGATGGCCATCGCATCGCTGCCGTTTTTACCACCACGCTGGCGGAAGCTGGCGACGCCGAAGTCATCTCCCTGCCGCCCATCTCGGCCGAACGCGCCTCCCTCGCCCGTTTCACCAAATCTCCCAACCTGGACGAACACTTCACCTCCGCCCTGCTCTACTTTGCCGATAACACCGCCGAAGACCTGCTCCGCCAGATTCACCAGCATCCCGTCCACCCCGCGCCCGAACTGGCACCTGAAATCGCCGCCAAATTCGAAGAAGCTTTGCGCCGCAGCGCGAACGAAATCGAAGTCCGCATCGCCCAATCCATATTGGATCGCCACAGCCTGGAAAACAGCTTCTTCTATGGCATGCTGGCCAGCCGCCACTTCGGCACCCTGGATTTCATCTTTCAGCCCGATCAGCCCGACACCATGGTCTTCGGGCGAGTTGCTCAGCGGCAAAACGGCAGCGGCGATTATTACTTTCAAATCTGGTCCGCTTCCCGGCCCCAAACCGCCCGAGCGCTCCCCTATCACATCACCGACTACCACATCGACACCACCATTCACCCCGATCTCTCCCTCACCGCCACCGCCGATTTCGACTATCAGGCCGATTCCGACGACGGTTCCGCCATCAGCCTCTTCATGACGCCCCGCCTGCGCGTCACCGCCGCCGCCATTGACGGCCAGCCCGCCTCCTTCCTCATGCACCCGTCGCCGCGCAACGAAGATATTCACGGCGCGCTCAGTTTCCTGCTCGCCAGTCCGGCCGAACTGGCCCCCGGAAGCCACCACCGCGTCCGCATTCAATATGAAGGCACGGTCATCCGCCGAACCGCCGACGGCGCTTATTTTGTCGATGACCGCAATGCCTGGTATCCGCTGATGGTTCCCATGCTGACGCAGTTCGACCTGACGTTTCGCTGTCCCGCGAACCTGCGCCTGGTTTCCACCGGAGATCCAGTTTCCGAACAGCTAGTCGGCGGCCAGCGAATCGTCCATCGTCGTACCGCTGCCGCGCAGGCCCTGGCTGGCTTTAATCTGGGCGAATTCACCACCACCACCTCGGACCACCCTCCCTACAAAATCGACATCTGTTCCGAAAACAGAGGCACCGCCGCCCCCAATTTGGACGCCGAGGCGGGAACCATCTTGCAATACTTCACCAGCCGCTGGATGCCCCTGAGCGCCCATGAAATCTCCATCACCCCCATTGAGGGCTACTTCGGCCAGGGTTTTCCCGGCCTCATCTACCTGTCCAGCATTTCCTACCTGCAGGAAAAAGACCGCCCACAGGGCCTGCGCAACCCTTCGCTCGATTCCTTCTTTTCCCGCCTCCTGCTGCCGCATGAACTCGCTCACCAGTGGTGGGGCAACCTCGTCATCCCGGCCGATTACCGCGCCAACTGGATTGTCGAAGCCATGTCCAATTACTCGGCCCTCCAATATCTGGAACAGACCGACGGCGGAAAGCAAGTGATGGACGACATCCTGGCCGAATACCGGGCCGACCTGATCCGCCCCCGCGCCGCCGGAGAACTGGTCGATTCTTACGGCCCCGTCACCTTCGATCAGCGCCTGGAAAACAATTTCGGCACCGAGGTGTGGCACGACATCTTGTACGAAAAGGGCACCTGGATCTTCCACATGCTGCGCCAGCGCATGGGCGCAGCCGCCTTCCTCGAATTCCAGCGGCGTCTGCTCCACGATTTTGCCAGCCAGCCCATCTCCAACGAAGACCTGCGCCAGGAAGCCGCGCGCTTCATTCTGGCCAACCAGCCCGACCGCGCATTGACCAGCTTTTTCGACACCTGGATTTACGACACCGGAATTCCCACTCTGAGCATGAAAGGCGACACTCTCACCCTTAGCCGAGTTCCTGACTCCTACGTCGTGGAACTCCCTCTGCAGTGCGGTTCCGCCACTCGCTGGGTTCGCGCAACCAGTGGCGACCTTTCATTCCCGGGTCAAAAATGCTCGTTGCCCGCTAATACAAATTTTTTATTTGACGTTAAGTAGTTTTTCGAGCAAAAAAGCTGAATCCTGCAGGAAATTCCTTTACACTGGATTTAACTTAGGTTGTTTGGGAATGGGTTGGGCTAGTTACCTAAGAAAAGTCGGGCACGTCCGGGGTATTGTTTTGTTGAATTCCTTATTGTTCACTGCCGTCATCTCTGCATTGCTTACTGCCTCACCGGTCGTGGTGAGAGCACAATCGTCCAATTCCGCTGATGGGGATGCCGCCGCCGCTCCCGCCACTTCAAACGGCAACACCAACAGTGCTGCGGCCAGCCAAAACTCCTCGTGCAGCGCGTTCTCGTTGCAAAGCACCTTAAATCTTACGTTTAAGCAGCGCAACTGCTATTTCGCCCGTCAGTTGTTCTCGCCCATGAACGCCGCTTCCATTGTTGCTTTTAGCTTGGTGGAACAGCTTCGCGATTCCCCATCCGAAAAACGCAATGACTGGAGCCTGTTTCCCCATCGCGTGGAAACTCATTACGCGCGCCAGTCGGCCCGCGATTCCGCCGAAATGCTGGTGGGCTACCTCCATCACGAAGATCCCCGTCCGCGCAAAAGCCTGGAAAGAAGCTTCTTCCGCCGCACCAATGCGGCTATCATGAGCGTCTTGACTTCGCCGGATGAAAGCGGCAATTTGCGCCCTGCTTTCGCCCCCATGGCTGGCTCTCTGAGTTCTGCTTTTGTCGGATCAGCCATGTACACGCGCAAAGACGCTGCGCTGTCCAGCACCATGATTCATGCCGGCGCGGTCTACAGCTTCTATTTCGTCAAAGCCATCTTCGCCGAGTTCAAGCCTGAAATGGACTCCATGGTTCGCCACATTCTCCATCAGTAGGCTTTCGGCAACTCTCGCTCAAACTGCTTCTTCCGGGAAAATTGTAGTCTGGCAATCTTGTGCGGCGGAAACTCTTCAGCCGGTACGGCTGATATTCAGGCGCAGCAATAATGCCCGGCGGTTCATTCGAATCTCAGTTTCACCCCTGTGCCGTCAGCAGGCTCAACTCCCCACCCTAAATCTCAGAATCCAACTGCGGCTACTCGCGCATATTCAGCATGCGGCCCGACGTGTTCCAAAGCTTGCGATGCAATGTCCCAATAGCTATCGGTGTGTCCTTTTGAGCATGTCAGCTCAATCAAACGCTCGTCATTATTCATCGCGGTTTCTGCCAGCAGAAAATAAATGGATTGGCCACAGATTCTGCATTCCAGACGACCTAAATCATTACTCATAAGTTACAACCGTATTTTAGCTAAGAATAACCCTCCTACAAGACTTGTCCTAGATAACTAGGGTACTGAAAATGCTGGAGTTACGGCTGCAGGTGCCTGTCTTTCCCTTTGCTCTCATCGGCTTGCAAATATCTTTGGAAAACTGAAAATATCTTCTTTTGCCGGTGCTCACCTGCCCGCCCAGCGCGTCTTGGAAACTGCTCTGTGCGCGATTGGTTTAACGATGCGAAAAACAATTTCAGCGATTTAAAATGCCTTTTAAACACCGGATCGAACTGAAAAAGCATAACCTTTGTTCCGGGTTCTGCCGATAAATTCGGTGTGACCGAGTTTCTCCAAGCGCCAGTGCTGGCAGAGAACACGGAACAACGGCGTCAGGGTGAAGCACCCCGAGTGCGTCTTGCGGCCGTTGTTGCGGCCCTCTCTCAGGCACTGGATCTGTCTACTGGCCAGTCGCCGGGCCATTCGGTGCGCGCCTGCATCATCGGAATGCGAATAGGCCAGGAATACGGCCTCTCGCCCACTCAACTAGACGAACTTTATTACGCGCTCCTGCTGAAAGATTGCGGCTGCAGCGGAAACTCTTCCAAGACATTCCACGCTATGGTGGCTGACGACTTGAAAGCCAAGCGCGACGTGAAGACCACGGACTGGACCAGCGTCGGCTTTCAAAGCCTTCAATACGCCCTGACTCATGTGGCGGTGGGCAAGCCATTTCTGGAACGGGCGCAGGCGTTGTTTCGTCTGGCCGTGAATCAGAAAGCGCACACCCACGACGTCGTGAAAATCCGCTGCGAACGCGGCGCGACGCTGGCCCGGCTCATGGGGTTGCCCGACGCCACCGCGAACGCAATTCTGGATTTGGATGAACATTGGGACGGCTCCGGGCTTCCTGAAAACCTGCGCGGCGAAAAAATCAACCTTTATTCGCGCATCATGCTGCTGGCGCAAACTCTGGAAAATTTCGCCGCCGCTCACTCACGCGAGGCCGCCTTTCATATCATCCAGCAGCGCTCAAAAAAGTGGTTTGATCCGGCCCTCGTCAAGGTGGCGCTTTCCTGGGCCAAACGCGACAAGCTCTGGGCGGGCCTCGACGACCCGGACCTGCTGGCCATCGTCCAGCAGTTCGACCGTTCGGCCAAATATCTGAGCATGGGCGATCAAACGCTCGACCGGATCTGCGGCGCATTCGCCCAGATTGTGGATGCCAAGTCGCCTTTCACCTTCAATCATTCCAACGGCGTTGCCAACGCCTCCGTCACCATTGCGCGCCGCCTGGGCCTTTCGCCGGAGCGCGTCATTTTTGTCCGCCACGCCGCCCTGCTGCATGATCTGGGCAAGCTGGGCGTTTCCAACTCCATTCTCGAAAAACCCGCCGCGCTGACCGGCGATGAGTGGAAAATCATGAAGCGCCATCCGGAAGACACCTGGCGCGTCCTCAATACCATCCCGCACTTCGCAGAACTGAGCGAAGTGGCGGCTTCGCACCACGAAAAACTCAACGGCACCGGCTATTGGCGCGGCCTGATAGGCGAGTCCATGTCGCGCGAAGCCCGCATCATTGCCGTGGCCGACGTCTTCGACGCGCTTTCGGGCAACCGCCCCTACCGCGACAGCCTTCCTCTTGAAAAGGTCTTCAGCATCATGGGCAAAGAAGCGCCCCATGGCCTGGACGGCGATTGTGTCCGCGCCCTGGAGGAATCCGGTGTTTCATCCGATCAGGCATTTAGAGATCTGCAATCGTTGCAGCAAAGCTTGGCAGTTTACAAATGAGACACTTGACCTTTACAATCGGCCTCCTGGCCCTCCCTTTCTTCCTGCCGCTCGCCCTGCAGGCCCAGGATTTTTATCTGGGCGGAGTCACGGCCGACACCAACCGCCGCGCCGGAATCTTTTCCGCCTCAGCCGATAATCCGACCGATTCGCTTTCCCTAAATCCCGCAGGGTTGACGGCGCTGACGGCCCCCGTCGTCAGCCTGTCCCTCACGGGCATTTTCGCGCGGGGCAGTTTTAGCAACGCCTCCAACAACGCCTCCCCCATGGCCACCAACAATGGTTTTGAGCCGTTTGGTTCTTTCGGCACGCCCATCGGCAGTCATTGGTCCATCGGCGTGGGCGTCATGCCCGACTTGCTCTCCGCCTCTAAATGGAATTATTCCGACACTCCAGGCTTTGCCGGCACTACCTACGGGCCGCAGCATGAAAAATCGCAGATTATCGCCATCCGCTCCACCGCCGGCGTGGCTTACCGCTTTTCCGACAAATTATCCGCTGGCGTCACCTTCGGCGTGGATTACAACTCCAATACATTGGACGCGCCCTACATTTTCCAGAGCCAGCCCGTGGTGGCCGGTCTCAAAACGCTTCTTAACTTGCACAGCAACGGCTATGGACCGAACGGCAGTTTTGGTTTCATCGCGAAGCCCACCAAAAAGCTGGATCTGGGCATCTCCTATAGGACCTCCACCTCCATCACCAGCCACGGCACCGCCACTGGAAATTTGAGCGCCGAATTTCAAACCCTCAGCGTAAGCGCTCCTTCAACCTTTTTCTACAATTCCCAGGTGCATGTGGAACTGCCGCCTTCAGTTATCTTCTCCGTCGGCTGGCAAGCCGCGCACACCGTGCGTCTCAGCTTTCAGACCGATTGGATCGGCTGGCATGGCGCCTTTAAGACCCTGCCTGTCACGCTGACAGACGGCACCAACGCCGTCGTCAACTACCTGCTTCAGTCAAACTCGCTGAAAGACACCGTGCCGCTCGATTGGAAAGATCAATACACCGTGCGCGGGGCCATCGAGCGCAGCTTCGGCGAAAACATTGTCATCGGCGGCGGATATCTGCATGGAAACGACCCTGTGCCCAATTCCACCCTTTCGCCGCTGACCGCCGCCATCATGCAGAACGGCCTCACCACCGGCATCGGCTGGCGCAAAGGCAAATTGCGCTTCAGCGCTTCCTACGGCTACGATTTCACCGCCCGCGAAAGTGTGGGCAGCAGCGCCCTGCTTTATAACGAATACAGCAACGCCACCACCAAGATCGGCACGCAAGCCTTCACGCTGACCACGGCTTTCACGCTGTAATTACATCAGCGCGGTGGCCCGGCGCTCCCACGCCATGCCCTTCTCTTTGGAGATCGCCTCCACATCCTTGATAAAAGTGGTCGCCGTCGTCAATATGTGGTGCAGATCGTTCCCGACGCTGATAAAGGGAAAGCCCTTCTCCAGAAACTCGCCCACGCGCGCTGTCCCAAACAGAAACAGCCCCAAAATCACGTTATTCTTTTTCGCCGCCGCGCGCAGCTTGTCCGTCGCTTCCTGAAGCTCAGGCGAAAAGTACATGTCGGGGAACTTGTACTTCTCATAAAGGCCCATCGACATGCAGAGGTCATTCTGCCCCAGGAAAAGCATGTCCAGTCCTGGCACCGCCGCAATCTCGTCGATATTTTTGATGCAGTCCGCCGTCTCCACCTGCAGCGCGACAATCACATTGTCGTTCCAGGCGCCCGCGTATCCCAGCAGCCCTTTCTTGTTCATCGACCGCTGCGGAAAATAAACCGAGCGCGTTCCCGCCGTCGGATAAAGCATGCAACTGATGGCCTGACGCGCCTCTTCGGCGGTGTTGATGTACGGCACCAGAATGCCATCTGCGCCGGTGTCGAGAGACTGCTGGATGCCAGCGCGATCCTGATATCCAGACACCCGCACCAGCGACTTTGCGCCGCCGCTCGAGATCCCTGCCAGCATTGATGACAGCGTCTCAAAACCCATCGGCCCGTGCTGCGCGTCCACCAGCAGCCAGTCGTAGCCGCTATGCGCAAGCTGCTCGGCAACCGTTGGGCTGTGCGAGTTCACGAACAAGCCCAATTTCGGCTTGCCCGCGCGCAATTCTTCTTTAAATTCCGCTCCACTGATTGGTTCACTCATGACGCTGAACAGTATACATCGGCCAGCCTAATGCCCGCCCACCATAGGAATCCGCTCCTCCGAAGTAAACGGCGAAGCCGGCAGCCCTTCCTCGTTAAACAAATTCACCACCGGCGAATTCGCCCATCCATACCTCACAAATTTCGGCATCGTCACGCTCTCCGCGCTCACCACCACGTTCCCGCCCTCAGGCCTTCCATTATCAATCCAGGCCGCCGCCGGAACAAACTGGCGGTCCGCCCCCGCAATCTCAAAACCTTTCAGCGTGTCGCCATGCACCTTCAAGCCCCCAGCCGCATGGTCAAACCAAACCCGCGCTTCGTTGCCTTCGACGCTCACTTCGCGAAACAGCGGCCCGGAAAACTCCGCCTTCTTGCCATAAGCAATCGCCTCGGCCGCCAGCGCCAGCCGCGCGCCCACATCCTGCTTGTCCGCCGGATGCACATTGTCCGGATTCCCAATATCAATCGTCACTGCCATGCCGGTGCCCGCCAAAGCCAGCGTCCGCCGCTGCGCCTCGCGAATGGTGTTGTAGCTCTCATGCGGGCCCGACTTAAAATTCGCCAACTGCACAAACAAAAACGGAAAATTCCCCTCGTGCCAGTGCAAGCGCCAATCGGAAATCAGGGCAGGGAACAGCCGCTCGTATAAATTCGCCCGGCTCAAAGCGCTGTTCGATTCCCCCTGATACCAGATCACGCCCTTAATCCGGTAATTCAACGCCGCCGCCACCATGCCGTTATACAGCCCGGCCGGCGCCCAAGATTCCGGCGCAGGATGCCAGTCATGATGCGGCTTCGGCTTGCCCGCCTTCGCCGCCTCGTCATCCTCGCGCTGTTCCGCCTTCAGAATCGCCTTCATCTCGGCCGTGTTGTTGGCCATCTTCGCCCATTCTGCAAACACCGGCATCAAGCCCGAATCCGCCGCCAGCCCTTCCATGCTGGTCCACGCTTCCGCCGGAGTCCCGCCCCATGTCGAATCAATCAGCCCGACCGCCACGTGCTCATCTTTCGCAATCTGCCGCCCGAAGAAATAAGCAACCGCCGAAAAATTGGCCGCCGTTTCCGGCGTGCATTCGGTCCATTGCGCGTCATAATCGGGCAGCGGAAAATCCGACGCCCGCGTCGGAGTTCGAAACAGCCGCAGTTCTTTGTGCCCCGCGTTGCGAATCTCTTCCGCCGAATCTTGAATCACCGCGCCCGGAAACCCTTTCAGCGGCATCTCCATGTTCGATTGCCCGGAGGCAAACCAAACGTCGCCAATCAAGACATCCTCCAGAACAATGGCATTCGTCCCCTTCACCATCATTTGAAAAGGCCCGCCCGCGTGCATCGCCGGCAGAAAAATCTGCCAGTGCCCCACGCTGTCCGTCACCGCGCTCTGCGTCTGGTGATCCAGTTCCGCCGTCACCTTTTCATCCGGCTCAGCCCAGCCCCACAAATGAATTGGCTGGTCTCGCTGCAAGACCATGTGGCTCGCCAACAGTTTCGGCAGCCGGACCTCAGCGCGCGCTGCCATCACCGCCAATAGGAACAAGGATGCAATTTTCATGTTTAAGATCGTATCGAAACCCGCGCCATCAGCGTCCACGTTTCGAGTTATGTCAGCCACAGTCGCCTCGCCCGCCCTTCAAAGCTTTGTCCCCTTCAGCCCCGCTGTGGAAGTGAAAAAGCATGACGAAGACGACGTCTTTGACGAATTAGCCGCCACCATGCGCAGCATCGCCGCCATTTTTAACGATCGCGCTCGCCACGCCTATCGCCCCGTCCACGCCAAAAGCCACGGCCTGCTGAAGGGCATGCTGCATGTTTATCCCGATCTTCCGCTCCCCTACGCGCAGGGCCTGTTCGCCAGCCCGTCGGATTACGGCGTCATCATGCGCTTCTCCACCAACCCGGGCGATATTCTTCCCGATAGCATTTCCACCCCGCGCGGCCTAGCCGTCAAAGTTCTCGGCATTCAAGGCGCGCCCATGCTGCCCGAACACGCCGGCCAAACCACGCAGGATTTTGTGCTGGTGAACGGCCCGGTCTTCGGCGTTCCCGATTCCGCCGGCTTTCTGAAACAGCTCCAGCTTCTGGCTAAGCACGCCGGAGATTCGCAAAGCCTGAAGCAGCTTGTCTCCACCACCGCCCGCACCGCCGAATCCGCCGTCGAAGTGTTCGGAGGAGAGAGCGCTCTTCTCAAACAGTTCGGCAATCCCGAAACGAATCTGCTGGGCGAGAATTATTACAGCCAGGTGCCGCTGCGTTACGGCAAGTACATCGCGAAAATCAGCGTCCAGCCCTTCTCGGAAAACCTCAAAGAGCTGGCCAACCAGGACGTGGAAATCGGCGACAATTATTCGGCGCTCCGCGACACCGTGGTCCATTTCTTCCGCCAGCACAGCGCGGAATGGGAGATCCGCGTGCAGCTTTGCGCCAATCTCTCCCGCATGCCGATCGAAGACGCCTCCGTCGAATGGCCCGAAAAAGAGAGTCCCTATCTGCCCGTCGCCCGCATCGTCATCCCCGCCCAGGACGCTTACAGCCCTGCGCGCCGCGTCTATTTCGACGAATTGCTCTCCTTCAATCCCTGGCATGCTCTGGCCGATCATCAGCCCCTCGGCAACGTGATGCGCGCCCGCCGCAAAGCCTACGCCGTCGCCTCCCAATACCGCCACGCCATGAACGGCCGCGAACTCGTGGAACCCAAATCGCTCGAAGACATCCCCGACTAACGCAAAACACCTAGGCCGGGGACAGTCAGCCCGTTACACCGGTTTTAACAAACTAGGTAAACGGGCTGACTGTCCCCGCCCTAGTATGAATTTGGGTGGCGTGGCAAGATAGCAGGATGCTGCGAAACCTCCTCCTCCTCTCCTGCCTCCTCGTTTCCTACGCCCGCGCCGATAACATGCCGCCGGCCGCCGAAAAGAAACTGGCGCTCGAAATCTTTAAGGAAATGATCGAGAGCAAATCCGGTTTCGACACCGGCCCCACCACGCCCATCGCCGAATCGGTAGCCGCGCGTTTCCGGGCCGCCGGCTTTCCTGATTCAGATATCTTTGTCGGCGGCGCAAATCCGCGCAAAGCCAACGTCGTGGTTCGCTATCACGGCAGCGGCGCCCGCAAGCCCATCCTGCTGCTCGCCCACATCGATGTCGTCGAAGCCAAGCGCGAAGACTGGACCACCGACCCTTTCGTCTTTCTCGAAAAAGACGGCTATTACTATGGACGCGGCACCTCCGACGACAAAGCCCAGGCCGCCGTCTGGGTGGCCAATCTCCTCCGCTACAAACGCGAAGGCTTCAAGCCCGACCGCGACCTGATTCTCGCCCTCACCGCCGACGAAGAAGGCGGCGGCCCCTTCAACGGCGTCGACTGGCTGCTGAAAAATCACCGCGAACTCATCGACGCCGACTTCGCCCTGAACGAAGGCGGCCGCGGCGAAATGCTGCATGGCAAGCGCATCGCCAACGACATCGGCCTCGCCGAAAAAACCTACGCCGATTTCCGCTTTGAAGTCCGTAACAAGGGCGGCCATAGTTCGCGCCCCGTCAAAGACAACGCCATTTATCACCTCGCCTCCGCGCTCACTAAACTGTCCGATTACAGCTTCCCGCTGGAACTGAACGAAGTCACCAAGGCCTACTTCGGCCAGATGTCCAAAATTGAGACCGGCGATTTGGCCAGCACCCTGCGTGAAGTCAGCGAAGGTTCCCAGCAAGCGATGGCGCGCCTGGCCGCCTCGTCGCCCAGCTACAACTCCATGCTCCGAACCACCTGCGTCGCCACGCAATTGGAAGGCGGCCATGCGCCCAATGCCTTGCCGCAACTGGCGGCGGCTAACGTCAACTGCCGCATTTTTCCCGCCGACAAAGTGGAGGACGTTTTCGCAGCGCTCAAGAAACTCACCGAAGCCGACCAAGTCACTGTCAGCATCAAGCAGAACGAAGGCGCCGCGCCGCCTTCACCCTTGCGCCCCGACGTGATGAAGGCATTCAACCAAGTCACCGATTCCATGTGGCCCGGCATCATTACGCTGCCCTCCATGTCCACCGGCGCATCCGATGGCCGCTATCTGCGCGCTTCCGGCATACCCACCTACGGGGTGCAAGGCTTCTTTGACGAACGCGACGGCGGACGCGCCCACGGCCGCGACGAGCGCATCCCGGTAGACTCATTTTACGAAGGCCAAACTTTTTTGTATGAAATCGTGAAAGTGCTGGCGTCTAGCCGATAGGTTATTTGTAGATGATTGCAGTTTCAATTGCCGCCATTTTCCTCATGCTGGGGAATTGCAGCGACGACATTACAGCCCAAAAAGACACCCAGTTCGAAAACCGCTTCGGTCCCGAGGCACTGGCTTCTCTGGACGGATACAAACAAGCGGCGCGCAACGGCGATCCTGCTGCCATGCGTCATCTCGGCGCGCTCTATGAAACCGGCACCTTACTCAGCAAAGACTACGCAGAAGCCATGCGCTGGTATCAAAAAGCCGCCGACGCAGGCGACGCCATCGCCCTGACCAACATCGGCCGGCTTTACGACAACGGTCGCGGCGTCCCGCAAAATTTTTCCAAAGCCCTGCTCTGGTATCGCAAAGGATCAGCCGCGGGCGATCCCAAAGCAACCGACAATATCGGCGTCATGTACGCGCTCGGCCAAGGCGTGACGATCAGCTACGCGGAAGCCCTGTCCTGGTTTCACAAAGCCGCCGCAGCGGGCGACGCTGACGCCATGAATAACATCGGAACGTTCTATGAAAAGGGGCAGGGCGTCGCCGCCAGCTACCCCGAGGCCCTCCATTGGTATCAGCAAGCAGCCGAAAAAGGGCTGCCCACCGCCATGTCCAGCGTCGCCTATCTTTACGAAAACGGCCTGGGCGTTGCCAAGGACCCCAGCGAAGCCCTTGCCTGGTATCGCAAAGCCGCCGCGCAGGGCGATCCCGCCGCGATGTTCGGCCTGGGGCTGATTTATCAAACCGGCTCAGGCATTCCGCGCAGCTACGCGGAAGCGCTCTGCTGGTTCCGCCGCGCCGCCGACCTGGGCGATTCCAACGCCATGAACAGCATCGCCATGGCCTACGAAACCGGCACCGGTGTCCCGCGCGACACCGCCGAAGCCGCCCGCTGGTACCGAAAAGCGGGGACAGTCAGCCCGTTACACTAGTTTTTCCCCTATCCCGCGCAGCACTCGCTCCGTCACCGACGTTCTCTTCAGCGAAAACTGCCTCGCTGCGCCGGCGAAATAAGGCCGAAACTCGCGCAGCCAATAACGCAAATACCCCACATCACGAATCTCTTTCAGCGTGTCCCGGTAATGATCGAACAGCGTACGCGCCACCATCTCACCCGTGCGCCGTCCGCCCACTTCCACCGCCCGCGAAAGCCAGCGCGCATTTTCCGGCAGCGTGCGAATCGCCGCAATCGCCAGCAAAGACGACAGCTCCAGCACGCTTCTCTCCTGCCGCGCCGCTTCCTGCTTCAATTCATTCCACTGCCCCCAGATCTGCTCCGGGTCAGGCAGCGCCGCCTTCGGAATGCGCGACGCCTCATAGCAAAGCTTTTCCCAATCCTCCCGCAAAGCCGCCACATTCAAAGGCGGCATATGCACCGATTGCACCATCTGCGCCGTCGTCATCTCCAAACCATTCAGCAATTCATTCACGTTCGAAAAGGCGTGGTCCGATTTCAGCAATCCCGCCTCCGTCAGCGCCTCCGAAATCTGCGCAATCACCTCGCGCCCCGCCCCGGCCACGTCCGACAGCGCCGCCAGCACCCATAATGGCGATGCATGAAACGCCGCAATGCCGGCAATATCCACCACATTGCCCGCCACCTTGCGCAGCATGAAATCGCCCGGCAGCGCCTTCTCGCCGCTCGCTTCAATTTCAGCCACCTGCTCAATCAAAAACTGCAGCGTCGCCCCCACCACCGCGGAATATAGCCGCGACCGCCGCACCCGCGCCGGCAAAATCACCTCGCCAATCTCGCGCGCCGCCCCGGCGACTATGCCCGACAGCGAACGAACCAGCCGTTCTGGCAGCGACAAAGCGTATTCTGTAGTCTTGCGGTAGCGCATCGCTGATACTAGGTTAGATGTCGATTGCACTCAAAGTCGAATACGCGCACCAGCGCAAAATCAGGGAGCGGAATAAAGTTTATTACCGCATCAATCACCTGCCCATCTGGATTTTCGTTTTCTTCCTGGCGCCCGGCCCGCTCACCTTCGACCTGTTCGCGAACGGCGGCAACCTCAATCACTGGCTCTGGCTCGGTGTGGTGCTGCTGGGAACCGCCATTGCCGGCTATTTCGGCCAGCTTCCTGGCGTGGAGCCGCGTCCCTATATCCTGCGTTTCAATGAAGACAAACCCAACCCGCTCTATCGCCGCATCTGCTATACCTTCTGCTGGAACGCCCTGGTCAACTTCGCCGTCTTGAATTTGGCCGGCCTCATCGGCGCAGTCCTCACCGGCCAGTGGATGATGAAACAAATCTATGGGTACGGTTATCTCCCCGTGTTTGTCATCATGCTGATTGCCGGTTTTGCCGGCATCCTGCCGCGCGCCCGCCGATCCACCAAAGGCGAAGGGTTTGAGCGCCGCTATTTTTACGCTGCGGTCTGGTCCGTCACCATCGCGCAAACAGCCCTGCTCATCCTTTGGAAGACGCTCCCGAAAGACCACGACACCGACATCGAAAAACTCGTCGCCTATCTCGCCGTGCTAACCGCCGTCGCCATTGTCTCCACCTTCGGCCTTTTGCCCCGAACGCGCCCCATCCTTCCCGGCGAAGTGATGGTCGCCGATTAAACCAGTGCTGATTGCCATCCCCGCCCTCATCGCTCTTCTTCTGCTGCTCGAAGTCGCGGCCCAGAGTCGCGACCGCCGCCGCTATCCTGCCCCCGGCCGCATCATCGAAAACCTGCACATTCTCGAAAAAGGCGCAGGAACGCCCGTCGTCATTCTCGAATCAGGCCTTGCCGCCACCTCCGTAAGCTGGGTGCTCGCTCAAAATGAAATCGCGCGTTTTGCCCGCGTAGTCGCCTATGACCGCGCCGGCCTGGGCTGGAGTCCCGCCAGCAAAGAACCTCTCACCCTGAACGCCCTGCTCACTGACCTGGCGACAGTCGTTCAGCCGCATGAACCCGCCATCCTTGTCGGCCATTCTTTCGGCGGCCTGCTGGTCAGCGCCTACGCTCATCTCCATCCCCAGCAAGTCGCCGCGCTCGTTCTGGTAGACCCCGTTTCCATCGCCGCCTACGCCCAGCCCGATCTCCACACCGCGCAGCGCTTGAAGTCTGCTGCCCGCCTCTCCCGGCGCGGCGCATGGCTCGCGCGCCTGGGTATCGTGCGCGGAGCGCTCGCGCTGGTCGCCCGCGGCCAAAACAAATTGCCCTCGCTCATCGGCCGCGTTTCGGCCGGCAAGGGGAGCAATGTCATGAATCGTCTGGCCACCGAAATCGCCAAGCTGCCCAAAGAAACACACGCCACCATCGGGTCCCAATGGTCGCGCGCGGCCTCCTTCAAACTGATGGCCCGCTATCTCGAACTGGTCCCCGTCGCCGCCCATCAGGCGCAAGGCATGCCCGTGCCGCCGCACATACCCGTCATCATTCTGTCCGCCGCCACCGCCACACCCTCAGAACTGGCCGAACGCGATTCTTGGATTCGCAACCGCCCCTTCAGCCGCCATAGCCAAATTCCCAAGACAACCCACTGGATTCAGCTCGACCGTCCCGACCTCGTCGCCGAAGCCGTTGCCCAACTCACCACGGTAAACAAATGACACCCATCCTGCTCTTGCTCGCCCTGACCACCCCAAACTTCAGCGCCGAAAAAACCACCGACCACGGCCTGGAAGTCATTCGCCTCTCCGACGCCGCTCACCACGTGCAAGCTTCCATCGCGCCCTCGCTCGGCAACCGCGCTTACGAACTCAGCGTCAACGGCAAAAACCTGCTCTGGGTTCCAAAGGATCGCGCCGCCTTTAGCGGCATCCCGTTCCTCGCCCCCTGGGGCAACCGCATTCCCGGCGGCGGCTTCTGGGCCAATGGCAAGCGCTACAATTTCAACTTCGGCCTCAACAATCTCAGCGTCAATAAAGGCATAGCCATTCACGGCATGCTCCAGACCTCGCCGCTTTGGGAAGTCATCGAAATGGGCGCGGATCGCAAATCCGCCCACTTCACCGCCCGCCTGCAATTCTGGCGCTATCCCGACCTCATGGCCAACTGGCCGTTCGCTCACGAATATTTAATGACTTACTCGCTCTCATCCGACGGCCTCTCAGTCTCAACAACAATCAAAAACCTCGGCGCCGAACCCATGCCTGTCGTTATCGGTTTCCATCCCTACTTCAACATGCCCGACGTGCCCCGCGCCGAATGCGCCGTCCACATTCCCGCCAAGAAACACGTCGAAATGGATTCCAACCTCGTCGCCACCGGCGCATTCACCGACGTCGCCTTCCCCGATCAGGTCTCACTGAAAGACCACACGTTTGACGACGGCTTCACCCGCCTCATCCGCGACGCCGATGGGACCGCCACCTTCGCTCTGCAATCGGGAGCCAAAAAAATCGAAGTAGTCTACGGGCCCAACTACAAAGTGGCGCTGGTGTTCGCGCCTCCCGGCCAAAGCTTCGTCTGCTTCGAACCCATGGCTGGCATCACCAACGCCGTCAATCTGGCCCACGAAGGCAAGTACCCTGAACTCCAAACCGTTGCCCCCAATGCAACCTGGCACGAAACCTTCACCATCCGCTTGACCGGTTTCTAAAATGAATCGACGCCTTTTCCTCCAACTCGCTGCCGCCACTCTCGCCTACGCCCGCCGCGACAAACCTCTGCGCATCGGCATCACCGATTGGAACCTCAACCTCGGAGCCGACCCCGCCGCCCTCCCGCTCGCCAAAAAACTCTCTTTCGACGGCGTCCAAGTCTCCTTCGGCCGCAAAATCGTCGACGGCAAAATGCCCGCCGACAATCCCGAAATCATCGCCCGCTATCTCGCCCTTTCGCGCCAGTACGCCATCCCCATCGATGGAACCTGTGTCGACCGCCTCCACGACAACGGCCTGAAAAGCGACAAGCTCGCGCCAAAATGGGTGCTGGATTCCATCCGCTTAACCAAACAACTGGAAACGCAGGTTCTCCTGCTGCCCTTTTTCGGCAAATGGAAATTGGAAACGCAGGCTGAAAAAGATTACACCGCCGACGCCCTGAAAGACCTCGTGCCCGAAGCCGAAAGAGCCGGCGTCATCCTCGGTATCGAAGACACCATCTCCGCCCAGGACAACGCCCGCATCCTCGACAAAGTCGCTTCCAAACATCTGCAGGTTTATTACGACGTCGGCAACTCCACCCAAGCCGGCTTCGACCCCGTCACCGAAATTCGCTTCCTCGGCAAGAACCGCATCTGCCAGATTCACCTGAAGGACAACCCGCACTACCTGGGCGAAGGCGCCATTGAGTTCGCGCCCATCCTGCACGCTATCCGGGACATAGGTTTCACCGGCTACGCCAACCTCGAAACGGACACCAATCCTCAGACTCTCGAAGCCGACCTCCGCCGCAACCTCATCTATATCCGCGAACTAATGCAAAAATCCTGAGCGCGCCTAATTCGTCATTAAAGTAGCGGGACCGACATCGCCCAGATGCCGCTTCATGCGCTCACGCAATTCGGCGCGCGCGCGCAGCAGCCGGCTTTTCGCCGCCGCTACCGAGATGCCGAGGCGTTCAGCCACTTCCGGCATGGGCCGGTGCTCCACGTCGCGCAGCAGGAAGACATTCCTTAATAGAGGAGGGGTGCGGTGAATTTCATGCTGCAAAACCTTCGCCACTTCCGCTTGGCCCAACTGCTGCTCCGGACCCTGGCGAAAATCTTTCAATTCGAACGTCAGCATTTCGTCGCCCGGCTGCGCATCATCTAAATAAGCGAACTTCACCCGGCGCGCCTGGCGCAATTTCATCAGGCATTGGTTCACAACAATTCGCGTCAGCCAGGTGGAAAATTTGGCATCTTGCTGAAACTGGTTGATGTGCTGATAAGCCTTCCAGAAGGCGTTTTGCACTTCATCCTCGGCATCCAGCTTATCCCGCACAATGGACAGGGCTACTTTCATGGCTGACGTCTGATGCCTCCGAATCAACTCACCGAACGCCAATTGGTCGCCCGATTGGCAGAGTTGAACCAGTTCCACGTCTGCCATCTCCCGGTAAGGGGAGCGGTTTTGCATCTGGATACCTTCAGAGTCATCCATGTTGTTAAGCCTCTATGAACGACTCTATCCCTCAATCAAGCACAATGGTAGATCCGACTGAAACTCACTTCAGTGCAAATGATGAATCCGCGTCCGGTGTTACCGTGGATAAAGTGATCTTGAAAGAGACTGAAAGCCCCGGCAGCGGAGTGGAGCGACTTTTATCGAATTACGATATCGGTCACAAGCTTCGCCAGCTCAGGTTGCGCAAGAAGATTGCGCTTGTAGATCTAGGAAAACATACGGGTTTATCAGCTTCCATGCTGTCTCAGTTGGAGAATGGAAAGCTGATTCCGACGCTGCCCACCCTGGCACGCATTGCCATGGTGTTCGATGTCGGCTTGGAGCACTTCTTCACTGATCGTAAAACTAGGCGCGTCTTCTCCATTGTTCGCTCCACGGAAAGACTGCGCTTCCCCGATCAGCCCGACAGCGCTATTCCGGGCTACTACTTTGAGGTCTTATCGTTCGGCGCAACGGACAAGTCGATGTCAGCCTATCTGGCTGATTTCCCCAGGCGTGAAGGCCGCTCGCCCCGCCATCACTCGCACGACGGCGCTGAATTCCTGCATGTCCTCTCCGGCACGCTGACGGTAAACTACCAGTCAGAAGACTACAATTTAGATGCAGGCGATAGCGTTTATTTCGATGCCTCTGAGCCACACTCCTACACCTGCCGGACGGGCGAAGGCGCGCGCGCGCTGGTTGTTACTATGCTGCCTCGCCTTTAGCAGTCCGCTGTTGAGCGCCAGCAAGTGGACCGAATACAACCTGGGCCCGTTTTACGTTGACACCGATTCCGATCCCGCCGCCGCCCGCTACGATTTGACCCAACTGGAGCAAACCCGCTGGGTGATGAGCGGTCTGCTCGAAATCAAGGATCTGAACACTACCTGGCCGGTTCGCCTATTGGTGACTCGCTCGGCCAAACCCAGCGTCCACTTCGCCCGGCACGACGGCGATTATTTGTTCGTTGCGCCTCCAGGCGCGCCCATGCCGCTAGGCGAAGTGGCGCGGCTTTTTCTGGAGGCCAACACGCCGCGCCTTCCGGCCGAAGCGGAACTGGGCATTGGCGAACTGTTTGACACGCTGAAGGCTAATGGCAGCCGTGTGAGTTGGGGAGGCAGCCCAGCGCATCCTGACTTAGCTTTTGCGCGCATGCAGCTTTTTGCCACCAAATTTGAATACAGCGCCAGTTTTCACATTCTGCTGAGTTCACTGCGCAGCGGCAGCACGCTGCACGCAGCCGAACGGAATGCTTTTGGCAAAGAGCCGGAATTGCTGGAAAAGGAGGCGGCGGCGCGGCTGGCCGCCAGTGATTGGCAGGCGGTGTCCACTTCCGGAAGGCCGCTGGACCCGAAGCGCGATTTTGGAGAGCACTTTGTGGAAGAAGCGGTCGCGCGTGTTTATGCCGTGTCCGCTTCCATTGAAGCCGATCCAGATGCGGCCGAAGGGGCGCTGAAAAATGCGCTGAACGAAGGCGGACCGGTGACGGCGCTGGCGCAGGATTCGCTCGCCGATGTGGCGCGCCTTCGCAAGGAAAAGCCGGACGATTTTTGGAAGGATGCCATGCAGGCGAAAAGCAAAGACGCCGCCGTCTATGCCGGAGCCGCCGCCGATATGCCGCCGGAGAGCGCGCTGCCTTTGCTCAAACAGGCGCAGATTCTGAATCCTTTGTGGGCTGAGCCGGTTTTTTTGCAAGCTGAAAACACGGACGACCTGAAGCAGCGCGAAGAGCTTTTGAAGCAAGGCTTGAAAATGAATCCGCGCGCGACGGATTATTGGGTGCTGCTGGCGCGCACGCAAATGGCCGACGGTCACGCGCAAGCCGCGCAATCGAGCTGGGCGCGCGCCGAAGATTCCGCCCCCGACGACGCGCGCCGCAAGCAGGTGCAGGATATGCAAGACAGCATGGAAAACGCGCGCCTGGACCAGGCGGAAGCGGACCGCAAGCGCGAGCATGACGATGCCGTGCTGGCCGACCAGCGCGCCCAGCAAGCCGAAGCCGAACGCATTCACGCGGCTGAGGAAAAAGCCAACAAAGCCAACGCCAGCGCGTCGGCATCGGCCGGGGATATTGTGGACTACGGTTCGCTGATCAAGACGGAAAAAACCTCCGGCAGCGTTTTGCAGGTGGACTGCGGAAAAAATTTTGTGCGCGTGGCGGTGCGCGACGCGCGCGGCAAGACCAGAGAGCTTCTCTACCTGGGCGACGATCCCGACCATAAGCTTTTCTCCTGCGACACCAAGCCGGAAAAGCGCCAGATTGTGGTCACGTTTCAGCCGAAGCCCGACAACATTCACAAAACCGAAGGCGAAATTGTGTCCATTTCATGGCGCTGACGCACCGCACCGCCACGCCAGCCGATGCCGAGGCGCTGGCGGAAATTGAGCTGGAATCGTTCCCGGATCCCTCCTGGACGGCTGAGGATTTTCTGCGCTGCGATTGCAGGGTGGTGGAAATAGACGGCGCCGTTGCCGGCTTTCTGGTTTCGCGCGAAAACTTCCCAGGCGACGCCGATACACCACCGGAGCGGGAGATAGTAAATCTTGCTGTAAAGGAACGATTTCGCCGTTTGGGCGTGGCCCGGACGCTTTTGCGGCACGAGATCGAGCGAGGCGCCACCATATTTCTGGAAGTGCGCGCGTCTAATGTGGCAGCCATCCAACTCTATAAAAACGCGGGATTTATTGAAATTTCACGGCGTCGCCAGTATTATGACAATCCGGTTGAATCCGCTATTGTAATGTGCCTGAAATGGTGATAATTTTGGGGTGCCGGTGGTATTCCACGATTCCACCCGCAAGGAGAGATGTTCACTGATGGAGCAACTAACGCAAGACGAAGAATTAAAAGCGCATCTGTTAACCACTAATCAGCAGTTTCGCTCACTGGCGGAGCAGCATGCGCATTTAAAGCACCAGATAGAAGCCATCGAATCCAAGCCCCACGTCACTGGGGAGGATGAGCTTGAAGAACAGCGAATGAAAAAGCTGAAGCTGAGCCTGAAGGATCAAATGAACAGTCTTTTGGCCAGTTACAAACACGCGAGCGTCAACTAACCTCCCCGTCCAGGCCAGGAGACCCGTTGGCCTCCTGGCTGCCCAAAACGTTCCGCAAAATTAATTGAAAAAAGATCTCTAATTTCCGCGATTCGGGCCGATACCGTACCCCAGGAGAGCAAAATTCTCTATGGTGATAAGCAATACCGCAACGAATTCGCTGGCCGGAACCAGCTACGCCCAGCCCACGGCGGGAGCAGCAGCAGCAAGCTCCGCCACCACCACCTCATCGTCCGGAAGCTCAGATTCGGTCCATTTGTCCGCCACCGCTGAAGCCACCGGATATAAGCAGCAGGGATTAAGCATTAGCCAGATCGCTTCGCTGATGGGCGTTACCACAGCGCAAGTCGACAGTTACCTTGACATCACTCCTGTGCCGGCTTCAGGCGCGGTCGGAACGGGCGGAGGCGGAGGCGGCGCAGTTGCCAGCACAGCCAAGAGCGGCGGCGGTTCAACGGCGGCCAGTTCGTCCACTTCGACAACTTCGGCCAGCAGCACCACCGCAAAACCGGCGACCACAACGGCCACCGCTCAACCGGCGGCGACCACCACAACTAGCACGGCAACCACTAAACTGAAAGCGGCTTAGCGCCGTTACTTAATAAATCCCAGGGTCTCTAGGGGGCGTTTGGGCGACGGTGCGTTAAAGGCCGCCTGCCCAAATGTCCCCTTCACCACTCCGTCGTTCAGCGCCACGCCATAGGGCGGGTCCACGAACGGGAACGCCTTCTTCAGCTTGTCCAATTCCAGGCTGGTTCCCGCTTTCAGGCCGGTGTCGTGCAAAAAGCTCTTCGCCCATTGCGGATTGACGGTCGGTATGGCGACCACTTTGGTTCCAGACCAGTCAAAGCCTGACATGAAGCGCGCCGCCGCGTCGCAATGCATGCAGGAGGGGTCGTAGAAGAACACAAAAACTTTGCCTTTGGATAAATCGGCGGGCTGGCCGTCGACAATCACCGGGACGGGAATCTGGGCATGCACAATTTTCGATTCGCCCCAGGCGTAGCTTCCGCCGGCAATGACTGCTAACGCCGCCAGCACGATGACCGGGATTTTGAAATTCGCCGCTTTTTCTGACCACGCCCAGGCTGCTAGTCCCAGCAGCAGCATCGCGCCATCGCTCACAAAAAACATGGGCCCGATGGAGCGCTTGATGATGGGAAAACAACTGCACTCGCGGCCTACCAGCACGTGGTAATAAAATCCAATCCAGCCGATAAAAAACAGCAGCAGCGCCGAACCCAGAATGCCGCCCCAGCGCCTGTAGCGCTTGGTGAACAGCAGAAAGGCTGTGAACACTTCCAGCGTGCCGAGCGTGGCTGCGCCGATAACGCCCCAGCCCGCCGGAACCTGCGCCTGCTCCAGCAGTTCGCCGGTTTTGAAAGGGTCGAGCATTTTCCAGCCGCCAGAGACCAGAAAAATGACGCCTAAAAGGCACGCGCACACCGCCGCAACCAGGCTCAAAGTTTTGCCGGTGGCGGGTGCGCTAAAGGGTCTGGCGGCGGGGTGTAATGCGTCTTCCATGCTGTCTCAATTGTATTCTGAGACGGTCAGCGCCAATCTTGCGCGCCATGCTGTATGTGCAGAATTTCAACATCTTCTGCCTTCACGGCATAAATTGTGACGTAAGGAAGCGGAGCAAGCGGCAACTCTATTGTGCCTGCCGATTCGGTGGCCGGGTCGGCCGCCGTTTATGGAAAAAGCCACGCGAAGGCAAACGCTAAACTTAAGGGCGCTACTTAATCACCGTGGCCCGCACCACCACCGCCACGGGCTTATCCACACCTGTTTTTGAAACCATCACTGCGTCGCTGGTGTCGATATCCACATCCGCCGACACATCCGGCTCCGCTTTCAACTGCGGATTCGTCGTGCCCGGCGTGGGCGGAATATTCAGCCAAACCTTCAGCCCATAGACGCTGACTAAATCGCCCTTTTTTCCCGGACCCACCGAGGTCGACTGAATATAAACCCGCGACAAATTCGCGTTTTCCGGCTTCGGTTCCAGGCCCATCACCTGTCCTGAGTCGCCTTCGCGCACGCGCAAGATCTGGGAATCCGCCAGCTTGGGCGTTTGGGTGCCGAATTCTTTGGCCAGGCCGGCGAGTTCCTTGGGCAGCGCGGCGCCGGTGGGAGCCTGCGCGGCCGTCGCCAGAAGGTAAACGATAATCTGGACATCGGACGGCGGCGGCCCCGGAATGTCGTACCGCTTCACCGCGTCCTCCACTTCCTTCACAAATGCGGGCGGGCCATTCACCGTTAAAACGTGCAATTCGCGGCTGGCCTGCATCACGAACGAACGCCCTGAAAAGAAGGCCTGAATGGCCTCCGGGTCCACATATTTCACGTCGAAAGACTTGGTCTCCCAGTCGCCCACCATCTTGACTGGTTCCGGCTTGGTAGGGTCCTTTTTCGCGGTGTCCTGCGCCTGCAAGACGGGAAATACGGCCAATAGCAGCAAAACTAGCAGCGCCTGCGTGGATTTCATAGCTTCACCTACTATTTCGGCGTGCCGGCCCCTTGGCGATAGGGGACTGTGGAATTTCCGCTTGTCACACCTAACTCGGCGAGGTTATAGTACCCAGTGGGAGTCCTCATGAATAAGTGGTTTCTGACCTGCTCTCTGGCCGCACTTTCCCTCTCTGCCGCGCAGGCGGCCGGAATCCAATATGTGGATATTTTCAAAAACAGCGTCTACGACCAAACTTCCGGCACCGCGCCCACCACGGCGGCTTTCTACTTCGCGAATATCGAACTGACATCCCAAAATCCGGGTGATTACACCAGCGTTTCCGTCACTTATCCCGGCCCCGGTTCGCCCGTTTCGCTGCCGATGACCCAGCCGTCGTTCTTCAGTTATGGTCCGTCTTTCCCGACGGCGGTCGCGATGAACGCCGCCATTCCGTTTGGCGCCTATACCTACACCGCCACCAACAGTTCCACCACGGCCAGCGCAACCGCCGTGCTGAACTACACCGCCGACGCCTTCACTTCCGCAATTCCCGCCCTCTCCGCAGCCTCTTTCAATGCCCTGAGCGGCCTGAATCCAGACACCGCGCTCAGCCTCGATTTCAACTCATTTACGCCGAACGCCGCCGCCAGCGTGGCATACACATTTTTTTCCATTTACAACAGCAACGGAACGGCTTTTACGGACGGCTTTCTGGCTCCCGGCACCACCAGCCTGATCCTTCCAGCCGGCACGCTGGCCGCCGACACCACTTACACATTTGAGCTGGACTTTTCCGACCGCGTGAATGGAACCGACCCAACCGGCATCGCCACGCTGGTGGGTTCCGATGTGCGCACGGATGGAACGTTTACCACCGGTAACGCCGTTGTCGCGCCCGAGCCGGGAACAGCCTCGCTGGCAGGTGTCGTGCTGGTGCTGGCCGCGCTTTTGCGAAGGGCTAAGCCTTTTCGCGCCGCTTAGCCGCCTGCCAGTATTCTTCCAGCGTTTCCAGCGGCGTCTCTTTCATGGGAACGCCGCTCTCCTGAGCCGCCGCTTCCACGCCCGCAAACCGTCCCCGAAAACGCCCATTCGCCTTGCGCAAAGCCTGCTCCGGATCCACTTTCAAGTAACGCGCAAGATTCACCACCGTGAACAACAAATCGCCCAGTTCATGTTCCACGTCCGCCTGCGCCGTGGCCGAAACCAGCTCATCGGCTTCCTCTTTCAGCTTCTCCAGCGCGCCGTCAATATGGGGCCAGTCAAACCCCTCGCCCGCAGCCTTCTTGCCAATCTTCTCCGCCTCCACCAAGGCCGGCAAATTGCGCGGAACATGATCCAAAACCGACTTCGTCGGCGCCACGCCGCGCTCCGCTTTCTCGCGAGCCTTAATCTCATTCCAGCGCTGCAAAACTTCTTCGGGAGTATCCGCCTGCGCGTCGGCGAAGATATGCGGATGACGCCGAATCAACTTCTCATTAATGCGGTCCAGCGAATCGGCAATAGTGAAGCGTCCCTCACCCGCCGCCATCTCGGCAAAGAAGACCGGCTGCAAAAGCAAATCGCCCAGTTCTTCCTCCAGGCCCGCCCAGTCACGCGCGTCAATGGCGTCCATCACCTCATACGTTTCTTCCAGCAGATAGCTTTTAATGCTGTCGAAAGTCTGCTTCTGATCCCACGGACAGCCGCCCGGGCCGCGCAGCCGCGCCATCACTTTCACCAGTTGCTGAAACTTTTCGCCGGCCGCTAAGAATCGATCCGCCATCTGTCTCTCCCCTAGTTAATATAGAAATGTCTTATGTCCGAAGAGAATTTTCCTCTGCCGCCGGCCAGCTTCTCGTTCCTGGTGGAATCCATCATGGTGCAGACCCAGATGCAGTTGGGCCTGTTCAACACCGGCGAAAGCGAAGACGAAGAAGAACCCAACCTGGTCATTGCGCGCCACTCCATTGACCTGCTGGCCATTCTGCAGGAAAAAACGCGCGGCAACCTGACGACAGAAGAGCACCGCCTGCTGGAAAACGGCTTGACGGAATTGCGCTTTCGTTTCCTGCAGGTTTCCGATGAATTGAACAAGAAGCCGCTGGTTTTCACCGCCGCTGCCGGCAAAGGTGCCAAGTCTGCCTAAAACATTGCCGGGGCCGGCTCTCGCCTCTATTCTCGTTCTGGGCTCCGGCACCAGCGTCGGCGTGCCCATGATCGGCTGCACGTGCAAGGTGTGCCAGTCTTCGGATCCGCACGACAAACGGCTGCGCCCGTCGGTGCTGCTGAAGCTGGGCGCGAAGCGAATCCTGATCGACACCACGCCCGACCTGCGCTATCAAGCCTTGCGCGCGTGCATTGAACGCCTGGACGCCGTCCTTTATACCCACGCCCACGCCGACCATATTCTGGGTCTGGATGACGTGCGGCCTTTCAATTTCATGCAGCGGCACGACATCCCAATTTTTGCGTCCGCAGAAACGCTGCGCTGCCTGGAAACCACATTCGCCTACGTTTTCGATCCAGCGCCGACCGAATCCAGCCGCCCGCGGCTGACTCCGCATGTTTTCGACAATGAGCCTTTCGAAGCGGCCGGCGTGCAAATCACGCCCATCCGCATTGCGCACGGCAAAGGCACCGTTCACGGATTTCGCTTCGGCGATTGCGCCTATCTGACCGACCACAACGGCATTCCGGAAGAGAGCCTGGAACGCCTAACCGGGCTGGATGTTTTGTTTCTGGACGCCCTGCGCCACAACCCGCACCCGACGCATTCCACTGTCGAAGAATCCCTGCGCACCGTGGAATTGCTGAAGCCCAAACGCGCCTATTTCACGCATATTTCGCACGACCTGATGCACGCCACTTTGCAAGCCCGCTTGCCCGAGAACGTTCATCTGGCTTATGACGAACTGGAAATTGAAATCAACTGGAGCCAGGTGGAATGACCGCGCAGGTCTTTCGTTCTTTAGACGAAGCGCGCGGCCACTTCGGACCGGCCGCTTTGGCCATTGGCAATTTCGACGGAGTCCACATGGGCCATCGCGCGCTGGTGGGCGAGATGTGCGGCTATGCCAATGCGCGTTCTTTGAAGCGGGCGGTGCTCACTTTCCATCCGCACCCCACCGTGCTGGTTGCGCCCGACCGCGTGCCGCCCATGATCTGCACGCTGGAAGAACGCCTGGCGCATCTGGAAGAATTAGGCGTCGACCTGATTCTGGTGCTGCCGTTCACGCCGGAACTGTCGCGCCACACGCCGGAAGAATTCGTTTCGCGCGTTCTTCTGAACACGCTGAACACCAAGGCCACTTTTGTCGGAACCAACTTTCATTTCGGCCATCGCCAAGCCGGGACGCCCGCCGTGCTCACGGAACTGGGCCGGCAGCATGGCTTTGACACCATTTTTCTGGAACCCATTACTTATCGCGGCGCCATTGTTTCCAGCTCCGCCATTCGCAAAGCGCTAACGGATCATCGGCTGGGTTTCGCGTCGCATCTGCTGGGGCGCTGTTTTTCGGTCTCGGGTGACGTTGTGGCGGGGCAGGGAATTGGCCGCAAGGAAACGGTGCCCACGCTGAATATTTTGCCCGCCCCGGATCAGCTTTTGCTGCGCGGCGTGTATGTTACTCGCACTTACGACTTAGAGTCTAAGCGCGCCTGGGCGTCTATCACCAACGTCGGTATTCGGCCTACGTTTCAGGGCGAAGGAGTTACCATCGAATCGTTTCTGTTGGCCGAGCTTACTGGCGACGCGCCGCGCCACATTCGCGTGGAATTCCGCCGCTTTGTGCGGGAAGAGCGGCAGTTTGAAAACCCGCAAGCTTTGAAACAGCAGATATTCCGCGACGTGGCGCGCGCGCAAGCTTACTGGCGGCGAGTCAATCAGTTCTTATAACGAATCCCTTCGCTATACTTGTTATTCAAATCACCCACTGGAGACCAAGTTAATGCCTCTGTCTGCCGGAAAAATCAAGCACATGAACGCCCTGTCGAACAGCCACGGAGTCATCGCCGCCGCCGCGATGGACCAGCGGGGCAGTTTGCGCAAATCCATTGCCAGCGCCAAAGGCGTGCCGCAGGAACAGGTCACCGACGAGATGATGCAGGAGTTCAAAATCGTCGTTTCGCAAGTTCTGACGCCGCACGCCAGTGCCATCCTGCTGGACCCGGAATTCGGTCTGCCCGCTGCGGCAGCCCGTTCCAGCAACGCGGGCCTGCTGCTGGCTTATGAAGAGAGCGGATATGACAACACCAAGCAGGGCCGCCTGCCGGATCTTCTGCCGCATCTTTCCGTGAAGCGCATCAAGGAAATGGGCGCGGATTCGGTCAAGATTCTGATTTATTACACGCCATTCGACCACGCAGACGTGAACGACATCAAGCACGCCTTTATTGAGCGCATTGGCGCGGAATGCGAATTCTATGAGATACCGTTCTTCCTGGAATTTGTCGGCTACGATCATTTAGGCGGCGACGAAAAAGGCTTGGAGTACGCCAAGAAAAAGCCCGAAATTGTGATTGGCGCGATGAAGGAATTCAGCAAGCCGCAATACCTGGTGGACATGCTGAAAGTGGAGGTGCCGGTGAACGCGGTGTATGTGGAAAACAGCAGTGTCTATAAAGGCCAGTCCGCTTACACGCGCCAGGAAGCGCTGGACTGGTTCCGGCGCGCGGCCGAGGAAGCCACCAAGCCGTTTATTTATCTGAGCGCCGGCGTGGGCAACGCGGAATTTGTCGAAAACCTGACCATGGCGGCCGAAGCAGGAACCACTTATTCCGGCGTGCTCTGCGGGCGCGCTACTTGGAAAGAAGGCATTCCGGTGTATGCCAAGCACGGCCGCGCGGCGCTGGAGGATTGGATGGCGGATTTCGGCGTGAAAAACATCAACGCTGTGAATGAAGCCATCAAGCCCGCCAAGCCCTGGCAGTTGAAGGCTGGCCTGCCGCTTCCGGCGTAAGTTTAGATGCCGTTTGCTTCCATCTCCGATGCCATTGAAGACTTTCGGCAAGGAAAAATTTTGGTTGTGGTCGACGATGAGGACCGCGAAAATGAAGGCGACCTCACCATTGCCGGCGACAAAATAACGCCCGAAGCCATCAACTTCATGGCCACCCACGGGCGCGGGCTTATCTGTCTCGCGCTCGATTCCGCTTATTGCGACCGGCTGGACTTGCAGCCCATGTCGCCGGTCAACACCGCGCGCTTCAGCACGGCGTTTTGCGAAGCCATCGACGCGGCGGAAGGCACCACCACTGGCATTTCCGCGTATGATCGGGCTTTGACCATCAAAGTCGCGATGGACCCAAAATCGCGCCCGCAGGACTTGGCGCGGCCGGGTCATGTTTTCCCGCTGCGCGCGCGTCCGGGAGGCGTACTGGTGCGCTGCGGCCAGACCGAAGCTGCTGTCGATCTGGCAAAACTCGCCGGCCTTTCCCCCGGCGGCGTCATCTGCGAGATCATGAACGAGGACGGCACCATGTCGCGCGTGCCGCAGTTGATTGAGTTCTGCAAAAAGTTCGATCTGAAAATGATTTCAGTGGCGGAACTCATTCGCTACCGCATGCAGATTGAGCGCGTGGTGGAGCGCGAAGCCTCCGGCGTCATCAGCACGCCGCAAGGCACCTTCAAAACAGTGCGTTATGTCAGCCGCGTCAACGGCGAAGCGCATCTGGCGCTGATCTATGGTGACGTCGCGGGCAAAAAGGACGTTCTGGTGCGCGTGCATTCCCACTGCGTGTATGGAGACGTGTTTCATTCGCTCGATTGCGATTGCCACGCCACCATCGCCGCCTCGCTCGCCGCTATTGTCAAGCAAGGCGCTGGCGTATTCTTGTATCTGCATCAGGCCGGTGCTGGACTTAGTACTGTGTGGCGCGAAGGCAAGCACGAAATCATCGGACATAACCGCGACCGCAGCAAATACCTGCTTTCCGACCGCCAGCAACCCTTGCAGCACGAAACCGGCTTGGGCGCGCAAATTCTGTCCGACTTAGGCTTGACCACCATCAAGCTGCTGACCAATCATCCACGCAAAGTAGTCGGGCTGGAGGGCTTCGGCATCCAGATCTCGACCCAGGTGCCACTGACATTATGATCCAGCTTCGCGTTGCCGGTTTCTTCTTCCTCGCGGTTTCGCTTTATTCGCAAACTCTCACCATAGACCGGCTTTTATCCAGGCCGTATCTTTGGGGAACGTGGCCGTCGCAGTTAGCCTGGGCGCACAAAGCGCATCAGCTTGGATTTCTGTGGAATGAGCATGGCGGCGCGTTTCGTGATCTTTACACCTATAACGCCGACACCAAAGAGCTAACTCGGCTCACAAATCTCGAGGGCTTGAAAGATCCTATCAATGACACCGAAGCCGAAACGGACATTCATCGCAAGGATTATCTGCCGCCGCCTTCCGGTCTCACCGGGTTCGACTTATCACAGGATGGCTCCCAAGCGGTCTTCTCCTATCGAGGAGACTTATTCATTGCCTTTACCGCAGGCGGTCCGCTGCGCCGTTTGACTAAAACCAAAGCGGCTGAAAACGGCCCGCAATTTTCGCCCGACGGCACACGCATTGCTTACACGCAAGGCGGGCAGTTATATGTGATGACACTTACCGGTCTTATCGACCAGCGCACCGATATCAAGCCGCCGGCTTCTTTGCAGGGCGGCTTTCGCTGGTCGCCCGACGGCAAGTATCTGTCTTACACCGTGCAGCCCAGGCCTGGCCGCATGATGCCGCTGCCTCTTTATTCCGGCCAGTTTGTCACCGCCTCTCCATTTCCGCGCAGCGTGGCTGGCGATCAGCCGGAAGAAGGGCAAATCTATGTGGTGGAAAGCAGCGGCGACAATCCAGCCAAGCTGATGGATGTGGGCCACGCCGGGCATCCGGTTCGCGCCGCGCAATGGTCGCCGGATTCAGCCAAGCTGCTGATGGCCACACAAAGCACGAACTACAAGAGCCAGGATATTCGTGTCATTGATGCGGCGACTGGCAAGTCGGCCGTGGTCTTTCATCAGACCGATGACCGCTGGGTGGAAATCGCCGACATGGGCTGGGAGCAGAACTCGGCGCTTCCGCTGTCAGCGTTTTTTTCTTTCACCAGGCAGCCTCAGCGCGGACCTTCGAATGAATCCAAGCCTGCCGCCAGCCGTCCAAATGAGCGCCTCTGGTTCACCAGTGACCAATCTGGCTATCAACATCTTTACCTCGTGAACCAAGACGGAACCGGTCTTAAGCAATTAACCAAAGGCGATTGGGAAGTTCACAACGATACTTTTTCCCACAACCCGCAATGGATTGGCAAATACATTTATTACTCCTCGACGGAGAAAAGCCCCGCCGAACGCCAGTTCTATCGCATTGAGGTAGACGCCCCGAATCCGCAGCCTGAGTTACTCAGCAAACGCGAGGGCCTGAATATTTCCTGGATCTCGGAAGACGGCGCAAAACAGGCTACCCTGGAAGCTGATTCCAAAAACCCTCTTGACCTATATGTGGACGGCGAGCAAGTCACTCACTCCCCGCTGCCCGAATTTTACAACTTACCCTGGGCCGAAACAAAATATTTCACTTATCTGTCTCCAAAGGACCACAAACCAGTGGCGGCGCGATTGCTTCTTCCCCCGGGCTATAACCCGGACCAGCCCAATCAAAAACTGCGCCCCGCCGTTGTGTATATTCACGGTTCCGGATACGCCACCAGTGTCTTGAAGCAATGGGGCAGTTATCAGGATATTCGCTTCGCGTTCAATGAATATCTTGCCAGCCGCGGTTATGTGGTGCTGGAGATGGATTACCGCGGCAGCACCGGTTATGGACGTGACTGGCGCAGCGGTGTCTATCTCAACATGGCCGGCCCTGACTTAGACGATGTTCTGGGAGGTGTCGAATATCTGCGCGGCCTCAAGAATATCGACATGAACCGCATAGGCATCTGGGGCTGGAGTTATGGCGGCTTCATGACGGCTGCTGCCTTGTTCAAAGCGCCCACAGTTTTCAAGGCTGGCGCCGCGTTCTCGGGCGTTTATGACTGGCTGAACTACAACGCCGGCTACACGGACGAGCGCCTGACCGCGCCTTCCGAAAATCCCGAAGCCTTCCGCCGCAGCTCGCCCATTCATTTCTCCGGCCAGTTGCAAAACCACCTGCTGATTCTGCACGGCATAGCTGACAGCAATGTTCTGTTTCAGGATGCCGTGCAGTTGTCGGAGAAACTGATTCACGAAGGCAAGCCGTTTGAAGAATCTTTCTATCCCGAAGAAAACCACGCATTCGTGCGGGATGAATCCTACACGAATGCATTCAGCAAAGCAGCCGCCTTCTTTGATCGGTATTTGAATGGAAATTGAATTCCAGCCGCCGCGTTTTTATCCGATTATTGACACCGCGGTTCTGACGCCCACCGTTTTTTCTCCCATTCGCGTGGCGGAAGAAGCAGTCTCGGCCGGCGCCAAAATTCTGCAGTACCGCCATAAAGACAAGTGGACCCAGGATGAATTCGATGAAGCCAGCGCCATTGCCTCGGTTTGCCGGGAAGCGGGAATTTTGTTTGTCGTGAATGACCGCGCCGATTTTGCCCAACTGCTGCGCGCGGGCTTGCACATCGGCCAGGATGATCTGCCGCCGCAAGCGGCGCGCCGCGTGGTTTCCAATGCCGTGATCGGTTTCTCCACGCATAATGCTTCGCAACTACGAATGGCCGTTGGAGCCCCGGTGGATTATCTCTCGCTCGGCCCCATCTTCGCTACCACTTCGAAAGAGCGTCCCGACCCAGTCGTCGGTCTTGATGGTCTCCAGAAATTGCGCCCGCTAACGCCAAAGCCGCTGGTGGCCATTGGCGGAATCACTCTTGCGAACGCATCCGAAGTTCTGGCCGCCGGCGCAGATTCTGTTGCTATCATCTCCGGTATTCTTCCCTCGGAACAGGATCACGGCCTGTTGCGTCAAAAGCTCACACAATGGTGCCAACTTTAAAGCTACTTCTTGTTGCTGCTCTGGCTGCCTCGGCCGCCGCCCAGACCCCGCCGCAGTTGCGCTTGCCCAACTCCGTCGCGCCGCTGAGTTACAAAGCCCAACTGACTCTGGACCCCGGTAAAGATAACTTCTTGGGAAGCATCCAGATTCAGATCAAGGTTAATACCCCGGTTCAGACTATTTGGCTGAATGCGTCGAAGCTGCATGTCAGTTCGGCCACGCTCAAGTCCGTGAAAGCCACCGTGCTGGACGGCGGCGATGACTTCGTCGGATTCAAATTCCCATCCACTCTGCCGCTAGGTACAGCCGAACTCGACATCAATTACACCGGCGTCATCCGCAAACAAGACAGCTCCGGCATCTTTCTCATGCTGGACAACGGCAACAAATACCTCTACACCCAATTCGAAAACACCGACGCCCGCGACGCCTTCCCCTGCTTCGACGAACCCTCCTACAAAGTTCCCTGGCAGCTGACTCTCACCGTTCCTTCCTCCGACACCGCCATCAGCAACACCTCTATCACCAATACACAGAAAAACGGCGATCAAACCACCTACACCTTCGGCCAAACCAAGCCGCTGCCCAGTTACCTGGTCGCCTTCGCCGTCGGCCAGTTTGATTACGTCGACGCCGGAAGGGCAGGGAAGCGCCACATTCCCGTCCGCATCGTCACTCCCAAAGGCCACGCGGACGAAGCCAAGTACGCCGCCTCCATCACCGCCACCCTTATTACTCGGCTGGAGGATTACTTCGGAATTCCGTTCCCCTATGACAAGTCAGACCAGGTGGCTATTCCAGTCACCTTCGGCTTCGGCGCCATGGAGAACGCCGGCATGGTCACTTATGGCCAAAGCATCATCCTGGCAAAGCCCTCGTCCGATACCACCGCCCGCCAGCGCGATTACGCCTCCACCGCCGCGCATGAGTTAGCTCACCAATGGTTCGGAGATTTAGTCACAACCGCCTGGTGGAACGATATCTGGCTGAACGAAGCGTTCGCCACCTGGATGGAGCAAAAAATCATTCGCGAATGGAAGCCGGAATGGAACACCGCCGTCAACGACGTAGGTAGCAAACTGACGGCGCAAAGCGAGGACAGCCTGGTGGCGGCGCGCAAAATCCGCCAGGAAATCCTGACCAAGGACGACATCAGCAACGCTTTCGACGACATCACCTATCAAAAAGGCGCGGCCGTCATCGCGATGTTTGAAAACTGGGTTGGGCCCAAGACCTTTCGCAAAGGCGTGCAAAGCTACTTGAAAGAATACGCCTTCCGCACCGCCACCGCGCCGGAGTTTCTGGACGCCATCAGCTCGGCGGGCACGAAAAATGTGAACCAGTCGTTCTCCAGTTTTCTGAATCAGGCCGGCATTCCGCTGGTCTCGGTTTCGCTCGATTGCAAACAAGCCGCGCCCACGCTTCATCTGGAACAGCAGCGCTATTTCCCGCTGGGCAGCAAAGCGGCCGAACAAACCTGGCAGATTCCCATGTGCATCCACTACGGCACAGGAGCAAAGTCCGAATCCGCCTGCGAACTGATCACGCAGGCCAAGCAGGATTGGACGCTGAAAACCGCCAGTTGCCCGGCCTGGCTGGATGCCAATGACAAAGCGCTCGGCTATTACATTGTCGACTATGAAGGCGGCCTGCTTCACTCGCTCACGGAAGGCGACATCGCCCATCGCCTCAGCCCCGCTGAACGAGTCGATCTGCTCGGCGACGTCTCCTCGCTGGCGGACAGCGGAAACGTCTCGGAGGCCGATGCGCTTTCGCTTGTGGGCACCTTTGCGAATGATCCGGATCGTCATGTCGTGCAAAGCGCGCTGCAGTTGGCGCTGTCGCCGCGTGAGCACGAAGTTCCTGAAAACCTTCTGCCCAATTATCAACGCTTCCTGCAAAAAAACTTCGACTCCCGCGCCCGTCAGATCGGCTGGACTCCGCGTCCCGGTGAACCGGAAGACACCAGCCTGCTGCGTCCCAGCCTGCTGCGCCAGATGTCTACCTGGGGCGGAGATCAGCAGCTCGCCTCGGAAGCGAAAGATCTGGCCGATAAATGGCTGAAAAATCATTCAGCCGTGAATCAAAACCTAGTCGCCTCCATTCTCGACGCTGCCGCCTTCCATGGAGACAAAGCTTTTTTCAACCGCCTGGTGGACACTTTGCAGGCAACTTCAGACCTTCAGGACCGCAACCACATCATCGGCGCGCTCACTCAGTTTCATGATCCCGACGCTATCAACGCCGGCTTCGACGCCATCCTTAGCGGTCGAGTCCCGTTCATTCAAGCGCCCAGTCTGCTTTTCGCCGGCCAGGGCGCGGAATCCACCCGAAAAATGGCGCTGCATTTTCTGGAAGCGCATTATGACGAGATTCTGGCCAAACGCCCCACTGGCGGCGGCACGGATCTGGGCGCGTTTCTGCCGGAAGTGGGCGCAAGCTATTGTGATGAACCCTCGAAAGCGGAGTTGAAAGCCTTCTTTGAGCCGAAAGCCGGTCAGTTGTTGGGCGCGCGCCGCACGCTGAATCAGGTTCTTGAAACCATTGACGGCTGCATTGCGCAAACCACCAGGCAATCTCCTTCTGTCGCCGCGTTTCTTCAGAATTACTAACCATATACTGGACGCATGCAAACGAAACAAGTCGCCCTGGTCACAGGCGCGAATAAGGGTCTGGGTTTTGAAATCGCTCGGCAATTGGGCCAGAAAGGGTTCTTTGTCGTCCTGGGCGCGCGGGACGCGGCCAAAGCCGAAGCCGCCGCAGCCACGCTCTGCGGCGAGAACCTGCATGTGCGCGCGCTGAAGCTGGACGTGACCAGTTCCGAAGACATAGCCAGCCTTCCCGCGTATTTCGAAAGTGAATTCGGACGGCTGGACGTCTTAATCAACAATGCCGGCGTCAACGAGCCGGAAAGCGAGCCGCGCATTCACAGCGTGCGCAAGACTTTCGAAACCAATGTTTTTGGCGCGTTCGCCATAACGGAAGCGCTGACGCCGCTGTTGAAAGCCGCTCCCGCAGGGCGCATCGTCAACCAGTCCAGCATTCTGGGTTCGCTCACCCTCATCAGCGATGGCCAGGGCGGTGCCTGGACCAAGCCCGGTTACACGGCCTCCAAAGCGGCGCTGAACATGCTCACCGTGGTGGCCGCGTATGAGCTGAAAGACACCAAAGTGAAGGTGAACGCTGCACACCCAGGCTGGGTGAAAACCGACATGGGCGGTGATGCCGCGCCCTTGGATGTGCAGGAAGGCGCGAAAACGGCCGTTGAACTGGCGACTCTGCCGGAAGACGGACCCACCGGCGCTTTTGTCCACCTAGGCAAGACCCTTCCCTGGTAGGTATTAGTACCGGTGGACCGTTCGTCTTGAAACTTTGTCCACCGTGTAACGCTCCTTAGCCCATTTACACAAATGGATGTAAGGTGTAAATCTGTAGCGTGCGTTAGGGTATAAGCCTTAGCCCACATATTGTTCGCGGAGGAACAAATGAATCGTAGTTTTTCTTTTCTCTCGGCCGGGTTAGCGGTGGCTCTTGTCAGCGCTTTCCACGCCCAGGCTCAGAATCCGCCCGCCGGCGCGATTTTTGATTTATCCACTTCATCGCAGCTCACCAACCCCGTGCTGTCCACCTACCAACTGTTTACCACCAGTTTCGTGGGTGACGGCAACACGGAATACGTGTCTTTCGCGTTTCGCGAAGTTCCGGCTTATTTTTCTTTCGATGACGCGTCGGTCAAGGCGGCTGGCAGCAGCACCAATCTGCTGGTGAATCCGAGCTTTGAGCAGGGTGCAACCACAGGACCTTCTGATGTGGGAAGCAATTACCCCGACAACTGGGGCCGCTGGATTCAGCCGGTTGACACTTCGGCCATTGGCGAAGTGGATTCCACGGATTATGGCTGCGGTGCCAACGCTCATAGTGGTGTCCAGTTCTGGTGCGACGGCTCGGTTCAGGGTTATGACGGCATCTACCAGGCTATAGCCACCACAGCCGGCACAACTTATAACATCAGCTTCTGGCTGGACGACAATTCGGGCCAAGCCATCAACAACCCGAACATCGACATGCTGGTGTACGCTGGCGACTCCATTCCCGTCGGCAGCACCTCCATCGCGCCGCCTCCGCCGCCGACCGGCTCCACGCCTGAGCCTGCTTCCATCGCCATGCTGGGCAGCGGACTGGCCGCGCTCGGATTGCTTCTGCGCCGCCGCAAGCGGTAATTCTCGTTGTTCAAAGCCGCACGCGATAATGGCGTGCGGCTTTTTTTATTTCCACCGTGCGCGGGCGCGGCGGCATCCTTGCCATGTGAAGCAACACTTCGAAAGCCGCCCCCAGCTTGCGGCTTATCTGCGCGAACAATTCCCCGAAGCTTCCGGCGATTTGGCGCCCATGCCCGGAGGTGAACAAGCCGCCCGAACCGCGCTGGCCCGTTTCCGCCCCGCCCGCTACGCAGCCACGCGCAACTATCTTTCCGGCTCTGTCTCCCGATTGAGCCCATACCTGCGCCACGGTGTCCTGACGCTGCGCGAGGTTTTCGAAAGCGTCAAACCGGCCTACAAATTCGTCCAGGAACTCGCCTGGCGCGATTATTGGCAGCGTCTCTATTTCGAATGGGGCGATGGCATCTGGCTTGATCGTGAAGAATGGAAAACCGGCTGGCACGCCGAAGACTATGCGGATGAACTGCCTGCTGACATCAGCGACGGCGCCACGGGTCTGGCCTGCATGGACAGTTTCGCGAAAACACTCGTGCGCGATGGCTATCTTCATAACCACGCGCGCATGTGGTTTGCCGCCTACGTGATCCACTTCTGCCGGATTAAATGGCAGGCTGGCGCGCGCTGGTTCCTCATCCATCTTTTGGACGGCGACCCGGCTTCCAACAACTTGTCGTGGCAGTGGGTGGCGTCCACGTTCGGCGGCAAACCGTACATCTTCAACCGTGAAAATCTGGAGCGTTACACCGAAGGCGTTTATTGCGCCGCCTGTCCCAGCCGCCAGGCTTGCCCGTTCGAAAAATCCTACGATCAACTGAACCAAGAGCTGTTTCGGCTATGACTTGCGCCTGGGTTCATGACGACGCGCTGCGCCACTGGTGGGGCCAGTCGCCCGCGCTCTACATCTTTGACGACGAAAAACTGCGGCTCGAAAACTGGAGCCTCAAGCGAATTGGCTTCGTTTATGAATGCCTGCTGGAGCTGCCGCTGGAGATCCGGCGCGGCGACCCCGTCGCCCAGATGCTGGCGTTTCAAGAATCGCGCCAAGCCGAAGCCGTCGTCACCATGGATTCGCCCGATCCCCGCCTGCGCGCTCAGATGAATCGCATGAACGCGCAAGTCCTTCCCCAGCAGCCGTTTGTCCCGCTGACCGGAAAGCTGGACTTGAAGCGTTTCTCGCGTTATTGGGCAAAAGCGGAGCGCCTGCTTCTGCCAGCGGATAATCTGAAGTAGGAATGTCCCAGAAACAGGTAGTCATCGCGGGCGCAGGACTGGCTGGTTTGTCCTGCGCGCTCCGTTTGCAGGAGCGCGGCGTCGCCTGCCGCGTATTCGAAAAAAGCGATTGCGTCGGCGGCCGCGTGCGCACCCATGTGGTGGATGGCTACCGGCTGGATCTGGGCTTTCAAGTCCTGCTGACCGCCTACCCGAAAACCCAGCAGACGGTGGATTTCGGCACCTTGGACTTGAAGTCGTTTTACCCCGGCGCGCTGGTGCGGAGCAAAGGAAAGTTCCACACCCTGGGCGATCCGCTGCGGCGTCCCGGCGACGCCCTGGCCACCGTTTTTTCCTCCATCGGCAGCCTCAGCGACAAAGCTCGCATTCTGAACGTGCGCAGCCGCGTCCTGGCCGGCAGTTTGGACGAACTATGGGCGCGTCCCGAAGTGACCACCATGCGCCGTTTGGAAGAATTCGGCTTTTCCCAAAGCATGATCCGGCAATTCTTCCGCCCGTTTCTGGGCGGCATTTTTTTGGAGCCGGACCTGGTCACCTCCAGCCGCAAATTTGAGTTTGTCATGCGCATGTTTTCCGAAGGCGAAGCGGCGCTGCCCAAGCTCGGCATGCAGGCCATACCCGCGCAAATGGCCAACCGTCTCAAGCCCGGTGTGCTGCAAACCGGCGTGGGTGTTCAATCGTTCGAAAGCGACGGCGTCACGCTCGAAGATGGCCAGCGCATCCCGGCGGATATCGTCGTGCAGGCCACGCCGCAAAAGGGAAGCGGGCGCAGCGCGTCCGTGACTTGCCTGTATTATTCGGCTAATATCTCGCCTGTGCGCGGACCCTGGCTGGTGCTGAACGGCGACCCCACCAGCCCCGATAACGCCGGCCCCATCAATAACCTCTGCGTCCCCACTGAGCTTCATCCCGAGTACGCGCCGCCGGGAAAAAGCCTGGTATCGGTCACGGTGCTGGGCGTGGTGGAAGACCAGGTGCATTTGGAGCGCCAAGTCCGCGCCCAACTGCTGGACTGGTACGGCGAAGCAACGCGCCAATGGAGCCACCTGCAGACCTACGCCATCCCCGAAGCGCTGCCGCTGCAGGAGCCTCCGCTGCTCCAAACCGTGAATAAACCCGTCAAGCTCTCAGACCGGTTATTCGCGTGCGGCGACCGCCTGTCCATTGCCTCCATTGAAGGCGCCATTTCCACCGGCATCCGCTGCGCCGACGAGATTTGCGGCTGATATACACTAACCTTCGATGAACGCTTGGAAAGTCATCTTGATAGCCGCTGTGCTGGCCTGTCTGCTGGAGGCGCAGAAACCCGCTCCCACTCCGCCCATGGGCTGGAACAGTTGGGATTCCTACGGCATCACCGTCAGCGAGCAGGAATTTCTGGACAATGCCCATTGGATGGCCGCCCATCTGCTCAAATTCGGCTGGCAATACGCCATTGTGGACGAAGGCTGGTATGTGGTGAACCCGCTCGCCAAGGCCAAAGACGCCAAATTCAACCTGGACGAAAACGGCCGCTACATTCCCGTTGAAGCTCGCTACCCGTCTGGCTTCGGCGGGCTGGCGAAAAAAGTGCATGCCGAAGGCCTGAAATTCGGCATCCATTTGATACGCGGCATTTCAAAAGAAGCGGTGGCGCGCAACCTGAAAATTGCCGATTCGAATTTCACCGCCGCCGATGCTGCCGACACCAGCGACACCTGCCCCTGGAACACCTATAACTACGGCGTCAAGAACAACGAAGCCGGCCAGGCTTATTACGATTCCCTCGCCAAACTCTACGCCGCCTGGGGCGTGGATTACATCAAGATCGATTGCATTTCCGACCATCCTTATAAAGCCGACGAAATTCGCATGGTCAGCCAAGCCATTGCGAAAACCGGACGCCCCATGGTGCTGAGCCTTTCGCCCGGCCCCACCGCGCTTGAAAGAGCCAGCGAAGTGGCAAAGTGGGCGGATTTGTGGCGCATCTCCAACGACTTCTGGGACGTTTGGAAAAGCAGCACCGGCAAGAGTTTTCCGCAGGACCTGAGCGGCCAGTTCCAGAAAATCGCCGCCTGGGCTCCGTATTCCGGCGATGGCCGCTGGCCCGACGCCGACATGCTGCCGCTGGGGCACCTGGGTCCGCGCCCCGGAGAGGGCGAAGACCGAGACAGCGCGTTCACTCACGACGAACAGCGCACCGTCTTGTCGCTGTGGTGCATCTTTCGTTCGCCGCTGATTATGGGCGGCAACCTGACTCGCATGGACGGTTGGACCACCCGCTTGCTGACCAATCCGGAAGTGCTGGCCGTGGACCAGCATTCGAGCGGCGGCCGCCAGGTCACTGCCGGCGACAATGCCATTGTCTGGCGCGCCCAGGACGGCAAAGGCGGATATTATTTGGCTGCCTTCAATCTGGGCGAAGAAACACGCAAACTCAACTGGAGCTGGACCCAGCTCGGGATGCCCGAAGCAACCTATCGTCTGCGCGACCTGTGGGAACGTAAAGGCATGGGCACCGCCGCCAAGCTGAGTCTTTCCATCAACAAGCACGGCTCCGTTCTCTTGCGCGTAACAAAGTGAGGAGGCTAAAACCATGAGACTCTCGGCGGTGAGCGTGGGCCAGCCGCGCGTGATCCAGACGCCGCGCGGCGACGTGCTGACGTCCATTTCTAAGGAACCGGTGCAAGGCCGCCGCAAAGTGGTCCAGCATAATGTCGAAGGCGATCGCCAGGCCGATTTGAGCGTGCATGGCGGGCCGAAAAAAGCGATTTATGCTTATGCGGCGGATCACTATTCTTACTGGGCGAAGAATCTGCCGCACATCGCCGTGAACTTCGGAATGTTTGGTGAAAATCTGACGGTGGAAGGGCTGCTCGAAACCGCTATTCATATCGGAGATCTGGTGGAGATAGGAACCGCGCGTCTGCGCGTGACCCAGCCGCGCATGCCTTGCTTCAAACTGGCGCTTCGATTTGACCGCCCTGACATGGTGAAACTCTTCTGGAAGAGCGGCCTAAGCGGGGTCTATTTTTCGGTGGAACAGGAGGGAGTGATTGAAGCCGGGGATGAATTGCGCACTGTGGAACAGCATGCCAGCAAGGTTTCCGTGGCCGACGTGGTGACTTTGTACAAAGGCGAAAGCAGCGATGCCGATTTGTATGCGCGCTTCATGGCCGCCCCCATCGCAGGAAGCTGGAAGGAAGGTGTTCGAGAAAGATGGGCCAGAGCCTGAGCGATCTGCCGATACGCCCTGCTTTGTGGCCCGGCACCAAGATACTCGCCGGAGAAACCGTCCGCATCGAACGCCTGGACCCTGCCATTCACGGCGAAGCGCTCTGGGAAACCACCGGCGGACTGCGCAACGCCGCCTTGTGGGATTACATGGGCGACGGCCCTTTTCTAACCCAATCCGAAATGGACGCCGCGCTGAAGCTGGCCAGCGAAAACCGCGATCCCGCCTATTTCGCCATTGTCGATCAAAAAGCCGGCAAGGCCGTGGGCCGCTGCTCTTATCTGAACATCCGTACCGAGCATGGCGTCATTGAGGTAGGCAATCTTGTCTTTTCCGCCGCGCTGCAGCGCACGCGCGGGGCAACCGAAGCGCTGTACCTGATGGCCCGGAATGCTTTTGACCACCTGGGATACCGCCGCTATGAATGGAAGTGCAACGCCTTGAACGCAAAATCCAGGCAGGCCGCGCTTCGGACCGGTTTTGTCTTCGAAGGCATTTTCCGCCAGCACATGATTGTGAAAGGCCGCAACCGCGACACCGCCTGGTTTTCTATTCTGGACAAAGAATGGCCCGCTGTTCGTTCGGCGCTGGAAAGCTGGCTGGCGGCGGACAATTTCGATGAAAGCGGCCAGCAGCGCCGCCGACTGGCTGAATTGATCGCTAATTCGTCTGCTTAACCTGGCGCTCTGGCGACAGCCAGAATGCCAATTTGGATGCCAAATCTGCTTCGTTGACCGGCTTGGAAAGAAAATCGTTCATCCCGGCCGTCAGGCAGGCCACCCGGTCATCGTCAAAGGCGCTGGCGGTCATGGCGACCACCGGCACGGTGCGGTAGTGGCCTCCCAGGCTGCGCAATCGCTTGGTGGCCTCCAGCCCGTCCATTTGCGGCATCATGCAATCCATTAGAATTAAGTCGTAATGCTTTGATTCCAATGCCAGTAAAGCTTGTGCGCCATTGTGCGCCACGTCTGCCGAATAGCCCAGGTTTTTCAGCATCAGCAGCGCCACCTTCTGGTTGATTTTGTTGTCTTCCACCAGCAGCAAACGCGCCGTTTTCATCTCAACCTCGGCGCCGGGCGCGGCAGGGGCTTGGTCGGCCACTGGCGTCGGTTCCTCGGCAACTTGAACCCGCACCGAAAACCAGAATAAAGATCCCTCGCCATACCGGCTCATAACGCCAATTTGGCCGCCCATCAATTCCGCCAGCCGTTTGCAAATGGCCAAACCAAGGCCGGTGCCTCCGTATTTGCGGCTGGTGGAATCGTCGGCCTGGCTGAAGGGCTGGAACAGCTTTTGCTGCTGCTCTTCGGTGATTCCAATGCCTTCGTCCTTCACGGAAAAGAGCACCTCGCATTCATCCTGATCCAGGAACTGGACGCGCGTGCGCACCTCAATTGTGCCTTCAGCCGTAAACTTGATGGCATTGCTGAGCAGATTCAGCAGGATCTGGCGAATGCGCGTGATGTCGCCGCGCACCCATTTAGGCAGGCGCGGGTCATGGCTCACCGCCAGGGTCAGGGGCTTTTGCGATGCCACCGTTTCCACAATATGCAGGGCGTCGGTCACAGCGCGCGCCAGCTCAAAATCCACCCGTTCCAGGCGCAGCTTGCCGGCTTCAATTTTCGACAAGTCCAGAACATCGTCCACAATCCCGCGCAGCGCCTCGCCAGCCTGGCGGATAGTCTCAATATAATCGCGCTCCAATTCCCCCAGTTGGCGCGACAACAGCACCGATGTCATGCCGATAATCCCGTTCAGCGGAGTGCGCATCTCGTGGCTCATGGTGGCCAGAAAGTCGCTCTTCATCCGCGCTTCCGCTTCGGCCTCCAGGCGCACATTTGAGGTTTGGCGCAAAGCCGACTCCAAATATTGCGTATGAGTTTCCAATTCCTGGCGCGAATATTCAATGGAAAGAAAGTACTGCAGCAGGTCCTGGCTCGACTGCATCTCCGCATCCAATGCCGAGATTGCGCTCGGCCTGGATTCATCCGAAACGGGGACTGGCATGAAACTTTTTTCGTTCATAGAGAGAACTGGGCCTCGGCCGGAAATGAAGTTCTACTTTTCTATTCGGCGGTTTCCAATGATGACAGTAGAGCGGGAAGCGAAATTCCCCGCGCCTTATTCCGTTTAGGCAAAGGGCTTGGGCCGAAACGGCGGAATTTGCTTGAATTTATTTCGCCATTGGGCCGAAGAGAAGTATGCAGGCAACTGGGAAGGTGAGGATGAGTGAGCTTTATTTCCTTAACTGACATCAAATCGGACTCGGATGCGGCAGTCGCAGCCATCGGCGAACTCTTAAGCCTGCTGATGGAAAGCATCGGCAAGCACGCCGTGGAAGAAGATCCGGCCGAACTGCACCGCTTCCAGCAGCGGGTGGCAATCCAGATACAGCGCGTCAAGTCCAGTGACGAAGCGCGCCCGGCGGTGGAAGCGGTCATTGATCTGATGGCCCAGCATAATGAGTCGGTCAAGGCCCACCATCGCGCCTATGCGGCCGAACTGAACAAGGCCATGCGCATGATGGTGGAAACCATCGGCCAGGTCAGCAAATCCAGCCAGGCAGCGGTGCATCAGTTGACCGTGATCGAGAAAAATTTGGAAGAGGTGACGGCCAGCAACGATGCCACCAAGATCCGGTCGAAGCTGGGCGTTTGCCTCAAAATGATTCGCGAACAAAGCGAAACGCTGAAGGTGCAAACTTCGGAGCAATTGAGCACGCTGAAATCGTTCGTGGCCGCCTCGCCGGTTGGCCAGCAGCAATCGGCGGCTTTCGACGAGCCCGTGGACGCGGTCACCGGCTTGCCCACGCGCGCATTCGCGGAAAATCTCATTCAGAAGCGGCTGGAAAACAAGATCGATTGCATGGTCGGCATGGTCACAATCAACCGTTTTGGCGGACTGAAAAGCCGCTTTGGCAAGGAAACCGTCAACGAATTAATCAAAGAAATCACCCGGCAACTGGCGCAAAGGCTGCCGGAGGCGACCACGCTGTGCCGCTGGTCGGCGGGATCGTTTGTCGCCATTACCGACATCGTCTCCAGCTATTCGGAAACCTCCCAGCAATGGCGCAAAGTGAACGGCCTGAAGCTGGAAAAGCAAATTGATGACGCCAGCCGCACGGCCTTTGTTGTGCTGAACACTTCCATTCTGGTGGAGCATCTGCGGCCGCTGTCTTCAAAACGCGAAATGATCCAGACGCTGGACCGCTTTGCCGCCCTGCAATCGGGCGAAGCCGCCGCTTAATCTGTTTTGGTGTTCCCAGCCGGAATCACAACCGCCGTCATCGACCCCTTCGATTTCGGCATTCGCGGGTCCGCGCCAAACGCGTGTATCTGATCGCGCGCAAAATCAGCCTCCGCCTTTTCGCACGTGATCACCACCGTTCTCCCCGTGCTGTCCACTTCAATGGCATGCCGCAGCGCCGTTTCCACCGCCATGAAGAAAAGCTTCTGCAGCATATCGATGACGTAATCATACGTATGCTCATCATCGTCCAGCAGGACAACGTGATACAAACGCCCATGTTCTTCGAACTCAGTTCCTTTGAGCGCGGGACGGGTCTCTGGAACGGCGACAGCGCTCTTCATGCCTATTAAACCTATTTTAGAGTACCTGCCCATTTGGTGCTAACCTAGAGATGTTCCTGAATTGGGGGCGCACCGGTTTCGACGGGATCGAATCGTTGTCATGAAGGCGTGTCGGGTTCCGAGCTCCCGTAAAACGATCGGAAAAACACAACTGCCAATAATCAGCAGTTCGCATACGCTGCTTAATTAAAACTTAAGTAGTGCGCTTCGGTTGACGAGCCTGTGCGTCAGCCAGCAAGCGTCATTTTGCAGGATTGGCCCAAGCTTCTGTCCGGAGCCCATGGCTGAAAACAATCGGGCTAGGCAGGCTGCCGCTCTTGCCGGTTCTTTAGGCAACCGCTGAAACAATAGAATAGGATACACACGTAGGCTTTTGATGGCGGGCTTTCTCGGACGCGGGTTCAATTCCCGCCGCCTCCACCACACCTGACCGGCTACACGCCCGATCAGCTAATCAGATGCGCCTGGACAACCTCGTCCGTCAGGCCCTCGCTGCCACCCGGCGGCCTTTACCCAGAATGCAGAACTCGCTGCCGCCTGCTTGGGGTTGCGTTTTTGCGAAGTGCGGACGACGGGGGTGATCTGGTATACAAGAGAGCATCCCAAATGTCTGAAGCATGTAAAGCTTTTTTTTCGGGCGCGACGCTGGACGAATGGCAAGAAGGCTACCGGAGCGGAAAAATCCGTCCGGTTGACCTGCTGGAAATGGTGAACAGCGGCACCCCAGACCCAGCCCCCGACCCAGCATGGATAACTCCTCCGAACGAGCGGAGGCTTCGTTTGCAGATAGAAGAACTGGCTGAGAAAGTGAAGCGCGCGGGAGGCGACTTATCACGCTTTCCGCTTTATGGCGTGCCGTTTGCGGTCAAGGACAACATCGATGTGGCAGGCTGGCCCACCACCGCCGCCTGTCCCGAGTTCGCTTATGTTCCCAGTCAAGACGCCACCGTCGTGCGGCGCTTGCGCGAGGCAGGAGCTATTGTCGCGGGCAAGACAAACCTGGATCAGTTTGCCACCGGTCTTGTCGGTACTAGATCTCCGTACGGTGCAGTCCCAAACAGTTTCAATGCCGAATATGTCAGCGGCGGTTCCAGTTCTGGATCGGCTTCTGTGGTGGCTCGCGGCCTGGTGCCATTCGCGCTCGGAACCGACACAGCCGGCTCCGGTCGCGTGCCTGCGGGCTTCAACAACATTGTCGGTCTGAAGCCCACGCGTGGCTGGCTGTCCACTTCAGGGGTGGTGCCGGCCTGCCGCACGCTGGATTGTGTCTCGGTTATGGCCCTGACTGTTTCCGATGCTGAGTTAGTGGCATTGATTGCCGGCGGCGCGGACGAACAGGATGCCTATTCGCGCGCTCTGCCGCTGACAGCGCCGCTGGGTTTTCCGGAGCGTCCGCGTTTGGCGGTTCCGGCGCAGCCCGAGTTTTTTGGAGACGCCGCTGCGGCCGCCGCTTTCAGGCAAGCTCTGAAGGCGGCCCAAGAGCTGGGCGCGGAAATTGTGCCCGTCGATTTTTCGCTGTTCCTGGAAGTGGCCGCATTGCTCTATAACGGGCCCTGGATCGCGGAGCGCCTGGCTGCGGTGGAGCGGCTATGGGGCAGCAATGAATCGGCCATCCATCCAACGGTGCGCCGGATCATCAGCAATGCGCTTCCTTTCTCCGCGCTCGATTTTTTTAAGGCCGAGTATAAGCGCGCGGAACTGGTTCAGAAAATCAGCGGCATCATGAACTCCGTGGATGCATTGCTGGTGCCGACCGCGCCCGGCATCTACAAAATCTCAGACGTTCTGGCCGACCCTATCGCGCTGAACGCCCGCCTCGGCACTTACACTAACTTCGCCAACTTCTCCGACTTAAGCGCGCTTGCCTTGCCGGCAGGATTGCGCAGCGATGGACTTCCTGCTGGTGTCACCCTGCTGGCACCTGCCTGGCATGACCGCGCCTTGGCGTCTTTTGGCCGCCGCTGGCAGCGGCATTATGCATCGCAAGGCGCAACGCTCGGCGCAACAGGCCGCTCTGCCCTTCAGCCGCAAGCCGCTGGCTCCGCTCCGCCGCAAAACGCCGTCCGGTTGGCGGTTGTAGGCGCTCATCTGCGCGGCATGCCGCTCAACCATCAGCTCACAGCGCGCGGCGCGGCTTTTGTGGAAGCCACTTCCACCGCGCCGCATTACCGGCTTTACGCGCTGGCCGGAAGCCGCCCTCTCAAGCCTGGACTCCTGCGTCTATCGCCCGGCGAATCCGGCGGCGCGGCCATTGCCGTGGAATTGTGGGACGTTCCCATCGGTCACTTTGGCTCGTTTGTCGCGGAAATTCCCGCGCCCCTAGGCATTGGAACGCTAGAGTTGGAGGACGGCCGCCTGGTCAAGGGCTTCCTGTGCGAGCCGGCCGGCTTGGCTGGCGCGGAGGACATCACTTCCTTTGGCGGCTGGCGCGCTTATCTGGCAAGCTTGCCAAAGTAGTTTTATCCTCATTCCCGTCACTCGAAAGGGCTCTCCATTATGTTCTCGACCGTCCTGATAGCGAACCGCGGTGAAATTGCGGTGCGCGCGATTCGAACCCTGAAAAAGCTGGGCATTCGCAGCGTCGCCGTTTACTCCGAGCCCGACCGCAACTCCGCGCACGTGCGCCAGGCCGACCAGGCCATTGCGCTTGGCAGAGACAAGCCCGCCTACAGTTATCTGCGCATCGACAAGCTCATCTCCGCTTGCCAGCAAGCCCGCGCCGATGCCGTTTTTCCTGGCTATGGTTTTCTTTCTGAAAGCTCCGAGTTCGCCGCCGCTTGTGAAGAGGCCGGCATCGCTTTCCTGGGGCCCACGCCGGAACAGATCCGCGATTTCGGGCTGAAGCATCGCGCGCGCGAACTGGCCGCGCAGGCTGGCGTGCCGCTCACGCCCGGAACCGGCCTGCTCGAAAGCATCGACGAAGCGCTGCAAGAGGCCGAACTCATCGGCTACCCGGTGATGCTGAAAAGCACGGCGGGTGGCGGCGGCATTGGCTTGTCGCGCTGCGAGACGCCCGAAGCGTTGAGCGCGGCACATGAAAGCGTGGCGCGCCTGGGCCGCCAATTCTTTCGCGAAGGCGGCGTTTTTCTGGAGCGCTACGTCGGCCACGCGCGCCATATCGAGGTCCAGATTCTGGGCGATGGCCAAGGCAACGTGGTGGCGCTGGGTGAGCGCGATTGCTCCATTCAGCGCCGCAACCAGAAGGTGATTGAAGAAACGCCCGCGCCTGGCCTGGACGACGCCACGCGCAGCGCGCTGCTGGAATCAGCCGCGCAGTTGGGCCGGTCGGTGAATTATCGCTCCGTCGGCACGGTGGAATTTATTTACGACATCGCGCGCGGCAGTTTTTATTTTCTGGAAGTGAACACGCGCCTGCAGGTGGAGCATCCAGTTACGGAAATGGTCACCGGGCTGGACTTGATTGAGCTGATGCTGCGCGTGGGCGCGGGAGAGCCGCTGGATTGGGCGCGGCTCAAGCAATCTCCGCGCGGAGCAGCTATGGAAGTTCGCATTTACGCGGAAAATCCAGTGCGCAATTTTCAGCCGTCTCCTGGCACGCTGACCGAAGTGCATTTCCCCGAAGGCGCGCGCATTGATGGCTGGATTGACACCGGAACCGAAGTCACCGCGTTTTACGATCCCATGCTGGCCAAGCTGATTGTGCATGGCGACACGCGCGAAGCCGCGCGTTTGAAGCTGGCGGCCGCGCTGGCCTCCACGCGCCTGCATGGCATTGAGACGAACCTGGAATATCTGCGCGCCATCATTGGCGATGCGGCTTTCGCGCAAGGCGGCGTCAGCACGCGCTTTCTGGACAGCTTCGCGTTCCATCCCAACGCCATTGAAGTGATTGCGCCGGGAATTTACTCAACCATTCAGGATTATCCAGGACGCCTGGGGCTGTGGGGCATCGGCGTGCCGCCTTCCGGCCCCATGGACGATTATGCGTTTCGCCTGGCCAACCGCATTGTGGGCAATTCAAGCAACGCCGCGGGGCTGGAATGCACGCTCACCGGGCCGACGCTGCGCTTCCATCGCGATTCAGTGATTGCGCTCACCGGCGCCTCCGTCGATGCCGAACTGGACGGGCAAGCGGTTTCCATGTGGCGTCCAGTCGCCGTCAAAGCGGGGCAGACTTTGGTGATGGGCCAGGTCAGCACCGGCTGCCGCGTCTATCTGGCGGTGCGAAACGGCCTGGACGTTCCTCTTTATCTGGGCAGCCGCTCTACCTTCGTGCTGGGCCAGTTTGGAGGCCACGCCGGCCGGACGCTGCGCGTGGGCGACCTGTTGCCAATTGCCGAACAGAATCCGCCGGTGGCTGAGCCGCAGGCTCTTCCAGAAGAATGCATTCCGGCTTATTCAGCGCGCTGGGAGATTTTTGTGCTGCACGGCCCGCACAGCGCGCCGGATTATTTCACCAGCGAAGCCATCGCGGAATTTTTTGCGGCCGATTGGGAAGCGCACTACAATTCCAACCGGCTGGGCGTGCGGCTGATTGGCCCCAAGCCTTCCTGGGCGCGCGATTCCGGCGGCGAAGCCGGCCTGCATCCTTCCAACGTTCACGATTGCGAATACGCCATTGGCAGCATCAACTTCACCGGCGACAGTCCGGTGATTCTGACGCGCGACGGGCCCAGCCTGGGCGGATTCGTCTGCCCGGTGACCATTGCCAGCGCGGATTTGTGGAAGGTGGGGCAGGTGAAGCCGGGCGACAAGATTCGCTTCCTTCCCATCACCTGCGCGCAAGCGCTGGCGCTCGAAGCCATGCGCGAATCGGTGATTGAAAACCTGTCCGCCGCGCCCGTGCCTGTGTTGGAGCCGAATCCGTCGCCAATAGGCGCGGTGCTGGGACGCCGGGACGCGGTTCAGCATCATCCGCGCGCCGTTTGGCGGCAAGCAGGCGACAACTACATTCTGCTGGAATATGGCGAAGATGTGCTGGACCTGGCGCTGCGTTTGCGCGTGCATCTTTTGATGGAGAAAATCCACGCGGAAAAGCTGCCGGTCGAAGAGCTGTCGCCCGGTGTCCGGTCGCTGCAGATTCGCTATCACGCCAGCCGCATTTCGCAAGCCGAGCTTTTGCGCCGCCTGAACGAAATGGAAGACGCGCTGCCCGATGTGGATTCGCTGAAGCTGCCCACGCGCGTGGTCCACTTGCCCATGGCGTTTCAAGATTCGGCCACGCTGGGCGCGGTGCAGCGCTATAGCGAGACGGTTCGGTCCAGCGCGCCCTGGCTGCCGAGCAACGTGGAATTTCTGCGGCGCATCAACGGGCTTTCGAGCGTGGAAGAAGTCAGCGACATCATTTTTTCCGCGCGCTACATGGTGCTGGGCCTGGGCGATGTTTACCTGGGCGCTCCGTGCGCCGTGCCGGTGGACCCGCGCCACCGCTTGCTGAGTTCCAAATACAATCCGGCGCGCACCTTCACCGCTGAAGGAACCGTCGGCATCGGCGGCATGTACATGTGCATTTACGGCATGGATTCTCCGGGCGGCTATCAGTTGATTGGCCGCACGCTGCCCATCTGGAACAAGTTTCTGAAGAACAGCCAGTTTGCGCGGAATGAGCCGTGGCTGCTGCGCTTCTTTGACCAGGTGGCTTTCTATCCGGTGACGGAAGAGGAATTAACTGCCCAGCGCGAAGCGTTTCGCGAAGGCCGCGGTGCCATTCGCATTTCCGAAGAGATTTTCGACTGGGCCGCGCATCGGCGCTTTCTGGCCGACAACGCGCAGGACATCGCCGATTTCCGCGCGCGCCAGGCGGCTGCGTTTGCAACGGAAATCGCGCACTGGAGCCAAAGCGATCCCGCGCCAGCCGCTGCGCTGAAGCAGGCTGAGGAGGAACCGCTGCCCGACGGGCATACGGTGGCGGCGCAGATGCATGGCAGCGTCTGGAAAGTGCTGGCTGCGCCGGGAGAGCGCGTGGAGCCCAAACAGGCGCTGATTATTATCGAAGCGATGAAGATGGAAGTGGCGGTGCTGGCGCCCGTGGCCGGCATCATCCAGACGGTGCGCTGCAAAGTGGGGCAGCCGGTTTCCTCAGGTGATGTTTTGGCCGTGATTGCAGGGTGAAAGCAGTGACGCTACTGTCGTCTGGACTTCGCGCAGCTTAACTGTTTCTATGCGTTGCGCAGGCTGCTGTCTGGCGCTTCTCAGCATCGTCACAGGTAATTGGGAAGCATCTGACGCCAGTATCGCGCGCGATGTGCTTCTCCCGGCCAAATGGCCAGTTGGTGCGGCACCTGCTTGTCGGCCAGCGCGCGGCTCAGCACCCGGTTGCTCTCTTGAAAAGGATCATCCTGGCCCACCGCCAGCGTGATTTCCATTTTCCGAATCGGCTCCAGAATGCCCGGGTCCGTCAGGTTCGGCAGAAAATGGTTGGGCGTAATGAAGTAAACGTCCTGATCATAGTGCCCGTTGAACAGGTCTTCAAACGGACCCACTGGACACGTCAGATCATAGCGCCCGCTCAAGCCCACCACCTTGCAAAACAGCCACGGATGCCGCAGCGCCAGATTCACCGCGTGGTAGGCGCCAATGCTGCAGCCGTGGGCGATGAGCGGCGCAGACCCGTGCTCGGCTCGCATCATGGGAACCACTTCTTCAATGATGTAGCGTTCATACTGCCGGTGGCGGCTGACTCGGCACCAGGGCGGAACGTGGCGGCAATAGAGGCTTTCGGAATCCACGCCATCCACGCAGAACAGCCGGATATATCCGCCTTCGATGGAATGCCGCAGCGCATTCACCAGGCCCCAATTTTCATAATCGTAAAATCGGCCCTCGCGCGTGGGGAAGACCAGGACGGGCGTGCCGCCATGCCCGAAGACCAGCAGTTCCATATCCCGGCCAAGATGGTGGCTGAACCACTTATGATAAGCGCGATTCACGACTCTTCAGGGTATAAAATGCGTGTTCCAGAAAAACATCTATTGGGTGAAGATTTGATGTCGGTATGGTTCCAGCAGGCGGCTCCACAAAAGGTAGCCCTCATGGCTCAAGTGCAGCCCGTCTTCCTGAAAATAGAGCTTGCGCGGCTCGCCCGCTTCATCCAGCATGGACGCGAACACATCCACATAGTAGGCGAAAGGCCGAAACGAGATTTCCTTGAAAACCAGCTCATTCAGGCGGCGAATCCGGTCAATGATGGCATAGCGCGCCGGACTCGGCTTGACGGACACGAAGCCGAGCGGAATAGCGCCCAGCGAACTTTCCACCTTGTCCGCCAGCGAGCGGAACCATGCCAAAATTTGTTCCGGTTCGCGCCCGTCGCCCAAATCGTTATCGCCGGCGTAGAGCAGGATTGAGCGCGGATTCAGCGGCGGGACCAGGCGCGAAAAGAAATAATTGCAGGCTTCCAGCGTGGAACCGCCAAAGCCCAGATTCACCACCAGCGGGTCGAAATCCTGCGCCAGCGTGCTCCACAGTCTTATTGAAGAACTGCCATAGAAAACCGGCGGCCGCGCGCCCGGCAGGCGCAGAGCATTGGCATGCTCCAGAGCCTGCACTTCAGCCTCATACCATTCCATCAACTTCCCAGCTTAATAAACCGCTGCGCCTGAAGCGAAGGTTGACCTCTGCCACCCTGTCATGCTGGAAAAAAATGGCGGAACATTTACTGGACCTAATTGGAAACACGCCCCTGATCAAGCTGGACCGGCTTTGCGCCGATCTTCCGGGCATTGAAATCTGCGCCAAACTCGAGTTTTTCAATCCCGGCGGATCTGTCAAAGATCGCCCGGCGCTGAATATCATCACTTCCGCTGAGCGTTCGGGAAAACTCACCAAGGACAAGACGATTCTGGACGCCACCAGCGGCAACACCGGCATTGCCTACGCCATGATTGCCGCGGCCAAAGGCTACCGCGTGGCATTGTGTCTGCCGGACAATGCCAGCATTGAGCGCAAGCGAATTCTGAAGGCGTTGGGCGCGGAGCTAATCATCACCGACGCAGCCGAAGGATCTGACGGGGCGTTTCGCCGGGTCCGGCAGATTTACGCTGAAAATCCCCAAAAATATTTCTACGCCGACCAGTACAACAACGACGATAACTGGCGCGCCCATTTTCAAACCACCGCGCCTGAAATTTTGCGGCAGACCGAGAAACGCGTCACCCATTTTGTGGCGCTGCTGGGAACCACTGGAACGTTTGTCGGCACCAGCAGGCGATTGAAACAGGAACTGCCGGGGGTCGAATGCTGGTCCGCGCAGCCCGCCACTCCGCTGCACGGCATTGAAGGCACCAAGCATTTGCCGGCCGCCATTGTTCCCGGCATTTACGACGCAAAGCTAGCCAACGGAAACTTGTGGATTGACACCGAAGACTGCCACGAAATGGCCCGCCAACTGGCGCGCGAGGAAGGCCTGCTGGTGGGCATTTCCGCCGCCGGAAATGTGGTGGCCGCGCGCAAACTAGCGGAGCAACTGGCCGAACAAAAGCGTTCCGCCTTCATTGTCACCATCGCCTGTGACGGAGCGGCGAAGTACCTGAGCGAAGACTTCTGGTTCGAATAACTTTATGAATTGTCCATCGTTATAGTAGAGTATAAGTTTTACCGAGGAGCAGCCAGATATTGTCTCAAGTTGTTGAAGCCCTGCCAGCCAGCGCCGCGCGCTATTACGCCATCCGCCTGAAACCGGGCGAAGATCTGCTGGAAGGCATTCGCGCCGTGGTCACGGAAAAACAATTGCGCGCCGTGGCTATTGTCACTTGCGTGGGCAGCCTGACCAAAGCCCAGTTGCGTTTCGCCAACACCGGCAAATGGGTGGAGCGCACCGGCCACTTTGAAATTATCTCGCTGGTCGGCACCGTGGACGCCAAGGGCGAGCATCTTCACATTGGCTTGGCCGACCGCGAAGGAATTTCCGTGGGCGCGCACTTCGGCTTAGGCTCCAGTGTCTACACAACGGCCGAAGTGGTGCTGGCCGAACTGACCGATTTCGATTTCACGCGAACTCTCTGTCCGCTGTCCGGCTATGAGGAGTTGGTGGTGGCGGAACGGACCTCCGATGCGCTTTAGCACGCGCACCTTGGGGCTGATGTCGCTGGCCATCGTCATCAATTCCGTCGGCGGCCAAATTTCGCACTGGTTCCGCCTTCCCATTTTTCTCGATTCCATCGGCACCATTCTGGCGGCTGTGCTGGAGGGCCCCATCGTCGGCGCGGCCACCGGGCTGGTCAGCAATCTGGTGCGCAGCTTGCTCATCGGGCCAGTGGAAGCGGCGTTCGCGCCCGTCTCCCTGGTGGTGGGCCTGGTGGCTGGACTCTGCGCGCGGCTGAACTGCTTTAAATATCTGTGGCAGGCCGTGCTGGGCGGCATCTTGATCTCGTTCGCGCTCACGCTGGTGGCCGTTCCCATTCAGGTCTACTGGTTTGGAGGCGCAACCGGAGCCGGGTCCGATTTCATCATTTTTTATTTTCTGCACCTGGGCCGCGCCCTCATTGGCTCCGTGGCGCTCACCATTCTGCTTTCCAACATTGCCGACAAAGTGATTAGCTGCGTCGCCGTCTGGTTCATTGTTCGCCAACTGCCCGCCCGGCTTTCTGGAGTTTACGCGCCCATGAAACCCAGACACAGCTAGGCGAAACCTTGAGCAGCCTGTTATACCGAACCGAGAAAGGCTGGCTGGGCCGCGCGCATCCGCTGACCAAGTTATGTCTGGTCATCTGGTCCGTGAGTCTCATTCTCATCGTCCCCTGGCTGGCCGCCGCGCTTCTCGCCGTGCTGGTCGCCGCCCTGGGCCTTAGTCTCGATTCCGGCATTAGTTGGCTCAAGCGCTGGCTGCTGACTTTGACGCCGCTGGCCCTTTCGCTGTTCATCATCCATGCCTTTTTTCTTCATCCTCCCGACATAAAATACGGCGTCATTGCTCTCAGCCGCCAGGGCCTGCGGGAATCCGCGTCACTCATCGCGCGCGTCGGCTTTGCCCTGGGAGTCTTTCTGCTGTTTCTCAGCACCACCCATCCTTCGGCGCTCTTGAAGGCGCTCGATGACAAGAAGGTGTCGCCCGGCTTATCGTACCTGCTGGCCAGTCCCTTGCTGCTGATTGACCTGTTTGCGGAACGCGCCAAATCTATCCAGGCGGCGCAGCAAACTCGCGGCCTTTCGCTGGACCAGTCTGCCCTGGCGCGTCTTCTCGCTTTGCCCGCTCTTCTGGTCCCGCTGGTCACTGTGGGACTTATGGATAACCAGTCCCGCTCAGCGGCCCTCACCGGCAGAGCGTTCCGCGCTTTGCCTTGCCGCACCGTCTTGAACCCGCCGCCGGATCAGCCATACGGCCCAGCCTTGCGGCGCGTCCTGTTGGCCGCCACTGTTTTGCAAGGAGGGCTGGCCATTTGGCTCTACTGGAAGTAACTGACCTGGCGTTCGAGTTAGCGGGCCGAGCCATTCTCCAAGGCATCACGCTCTCCATCGAGCGCGGCGAAAGAGTGGCCATTCTGGGAGCGAACGGCAGCGGCAAGACCACGCTGGCGCAATGCCTGGCGGGCTGGCTGCCCACCAGCCCCGGACAACTCACCTTCGAAGACCGCGAGTGGAAAGACTGGCCCTTGCCGCAGCGCGCCGCCGCCGTGCAATTAGTGGGCCAGCTCCCGGTTCAGCAGCTTTCCGGCCGCGAGTTCACCGTCCGTGACGAGATCGCGTTCGGTCCAGGCAATCTGGGGCTCTCCGTGTCGGAGGTTTCGGCCAGAACCGAGGAAGTGATTGAGTTATGCGGACTCACTCACCTCTCGGATCGAGATCCCTTCACTCTTTCGGGCGGCGAGCAGCAGCGAACCGTCCTTGCCTCCGCGCTGGCCATGAAGCCTCAATTATTGATTCTCGATGAGCCAGTCACCAATCTTGATCCTTCAGCCTCCAAACACGTCGTCAAACTGGTTTCGGAGTTGCCGCGGGAAATTACGGTTGTGTGGCTGGAGACATCACCCAAAATTGCCCTCGAGTTTGCCCGGCGTTTCATGTTGCTCCGAAATGGCAAGTGTGTCGCGGACGGCCCAGCCCGCCTGGTGTTGCTGCATCCGGAGAGCCTGGCCACCATCGGGCTGCCGCCGCCGGCAGAAGTCGCGCACTTAGCCGCCCAAGCTGGACTTTGGCCCGATGATCTGCCTTATCCGCTGACTCTTTCCGAAGCACGCGAGCGCTTTCAACAGGTGAAGCATGGTCACGGCTGAGCAGTTGGCATTTTCCTATTCGCCCGCCACGCCTGTCCTGGAAAACGTCAGCTTCCACATTCAGCCAGGGAAAATCGCCGCCATCGCGGGACGCAACGGCGCAGGCAAGAGCACGCTGCTGCGGCTGTGCAACGCGCTTTTGAAACCTTCTTCCGGACGCTTGCTGGTGCATGGCATCGACACGCGCGAAACCTCCGCCTCAAAACTGGCGCGGCACGTGGCCACCGTCTTTCAGACACCGGAACAGCAGATATTCGCCTCGCGCGTGCTGGATGAAATTTCATTCGGGCCCAAACAGCTCGGCTGCACCCGCGCCCAGATCCAGGAAGCCGCCGCATCCGCCATGCAGCGCGTCGGACTCAGCGGGTTGGCTGAATCTCATCCGCTGGATCTGAGCCATGCCGGCCGGCGCTTTGTCACGCTCGCCTCCGCGCTGGCCATGAAGCCGCGCCTGCTGCTGCTGGACGAACCGCAGCAAGGCCTGGACGCCGCTGCGATTCAAAAACTCGAAACGATTTTAAGAGCCGAAAAAGCCGCCGGCGTCACCATTTTATTCACCTGCCACGACATGGACTTCATTGGACGCAACGCCGACGATCTCTTGGTCTTCGGCGGCGGCCGGCTCTTGCGGTCAGGGCCGGTCAGCGATGTCTTTTCAGACGAAACTCTGATTCAGCAGGCAGGACTGAAATTGCCCGACTCCCTGCGGATGGCCCAAATGCTCAGCTTGCCGCCCGCCTTGTCTTGCGAGCAGTTGATCGACTTATGGCGGTCGCGTTAACCGTTTAAGCGCGCTTTGGCAGCCGCCTGCACCTGGCTCCAGGGCAGGACATGATTGCGGTTCGCCCAGTCAGTCCAGAGGCCTGCCAGTTCAGCCACCTTCTTCGGTTTGTCAATGGACAAATCATGCATCTCCGTGCGGTCTTCGGCTAAGTTGTAAAGCCCCCAGCCGTCCGGATAGCGCGAGACCAGCTTCCAGTCGCCAGCCTTTACCGCTCTGTTGCCTTCATGCTCCCAGAAAATCGCCTCATGCAATTCGCGCTGGCGGCCTTGAAACGTCGGCAGCAGGCTCTTGCCCTGAAGCGGGTAAATCTGGTTGCCGTTGTACGTGGCAGGATACTGCGCGCCGGCCGCATCCAGCACCGTGGCCATCAGGTCAATCATGTGCGCGCGGTCATGATGCAGCGCGTTTTGCTGCTTGATCACGGCCGGCCAGTACGCGATGAACGGGCTGGATATTCCGCCTTCATGCACCCAATGCTTGTAAAGGCGGAACGGCGTGTTGCTGAGGTTCGCCCACGGGCGCCGGTAGCTGGTGAAAGACGCGGCGTCGCCGGGGGGAACGCCGTAGTTTTCCTGCGCGATATTTTCTTCGGCGCAGCCGCCGTTATCCGCCAAGAACATGACCAGCGTGTTTTCTTCCTGGCCGGTTTCTTTCACCTTCTGCAGCACGCGCCCGATGTTCTGATCCAGGCGGTCCACCTGCGCCGCATAAACGGCCATGCGCAGATCCCATTCGTCTTTGTTCGGAACTGTCGCCCACGGCGGCACCACTTCATCGCGCGGCGTGATGCCCCATTTGGCATCGACAATCCCTTTCGACATCTGGCGCTCATGCCGCTCCTGGCGCAGCACGTCCCAGCCCTTCCGGTACTTGCCGCGATATTTCGCAATGTCTTCCGGCAGCGCATGCAGCGGCCAATGCGGCGCGGTAAACGGCAAGTAGAGGAAGTAAGGATCGGGCTTGGCCGCGTATTCGCCAATCAGGCTGATGGCGTGGTCGGCAAAGGCGTTGGTCATGTAGAAGGACGGATCGGTGTTCTGCCACGATTCGTTTTCCAGCGCCATTTGATTCCTGGGCCGGAAGTAGTTATCCGCGCCCGAAATCAAGCCGAAGTAGCGCTCAAAGCCGCGATCCACAGGCCAGTGCGGATGCTTTTCGCCCACGTGCCACTTGCCCACCATGAGCGGATGGTAGCCGGACGGTTTCAGCGCTTCGGCGATGGTGACGCAATTTTGATTTAGAAAGCCGCGATAGCCCGGCAGGCCATAATCCTGAACCATATGCCCAATGCCCGCCTGGTGGCTGTAAATGCCGGTCAGCAGAGCCGTGCGCGAAGGGCAGCAGCGCGGCGTGTTGTTGAACTGCGTGAACCGGAGGCCGCCGCTGGCCAGCCGGTCCAGATTGGGCGTTTCAATCTCTGAGCCATACGCGCCGATGTCGGAAAAACCCAGATCGTCCGCCATGATGACGATGATGTTGGGGCGCTTTGGCGTGGCTGAAGGCGTCAGCGAAGCAGCCAAGGGCGCAGCCGCTGCCGCCTGCAGAAAAGATCTTCTGGTGAGTGTGCTCATACCGTAAAGCAGAGCATATCACGATCATTGATCGAGAACAGGGCCATTGACGTGCTATTGTCTATCCATGAACAGCAGAATCGTGATCCTGATGGGCTTGGCGGCGGGTCTCGCGCAGGCGCAATCGCTGAACGGCTTGTGGGACGGAACCGTCCAGTACGACGACTATAAAATCCCCTTTCCCATCGAGTTTTCACAAAAGGGCGGGGAAGTGACCGCAGCGTTTTTCAACGGCGACGACCGCATTACCTCCACGTCCGGCCACTTGACGGGCGACTCGCTGACGCTCAACTTCGACCAGTACGCCACGCGCCTGACCGCCACAGTGGAAGGCGGCGTGGTGAAGGGAATCTATGGCGGCACGCGCAACGGGTACCACGATTTTGAAGCGCGCGTTCACCAGGCTGCGGCTGCAAGCGACGCCCACGCGCCGAACATCGCCGGCGTCTGGGAAATTCCCACCGAAAGTCCGAAAGGCGAGCATGCCTGGCGGCTGATCGTCCAGCAGAAAGGCGCGCAAGCCTCAGCCGCCATTCTGCGCGTGGACGGAGACACCGGAGCGCTGCGCGGAGAATTCCGCGATGGCAAATTCGTCTTGAACCACTTTGACGGCGCGCGCGCTTCGGTGATGGAAATTGTTCCGAAGGCGGACGGATCTCTGGAAATTGCACTGAAGGGATTTCATAATCCAACCAAAAATTTCACCGCCATTCGGCTGGAGGACGCCCAGGCGAAAGGCCTTCCCGAACCAGCCGACCCCGACGATTTCACGCGCGTGAAAAATCCGGCCGAGCCGTTCCCGTTCAGCTTTCCCGACCTGGCCGGGAACCTGGTCTCCAACACTGACGCGCGCTTCCGCGGCAAAGTGGTGCTGGTGAACATCACCGGCAGTTGGTGCCCCAATTGCCATGATGAAGCGCCGTTTCTGGAAGAGCTTTACCGCCGCTACCATGCGCAAGGGCTGGAAATTGTGGCGCTGGATTTTGAGGAGCCGGAGCAGCGCAAAGATCCGACTCGCCTGCAAGCGTTCATCAAGAAGTACGGCATTGAGTACACGTATCTGCTGGCCGGTGAACCGTCGGAGCTGCAAGCCAAAATTCCGCAAGCGGAAAATCTGAATTCGTGGCCCACGACATTTTTCCTGGGACGTGACGGGCGCGTGCGCGCGGTTCATGCCGGTTTTGCCGCTCCGGCTAGTGGCGAATTCAATGTTGCGCTGAAGAAGGAAGTGAGTGAGCGCATTGAAAAGCTTTTGGCGGAGAATGTTCGGGCGTCGCGCTGAGTCTGACAGTTTTCCTGCTATTGGACGCTGAAACGGCGATTCCTGTGCGCCGGGCAGCGAAATGCAGATTCGACAGGCGGAACCGCCTGTCCCACCCGTCAGGAGGTCTGGGTTTGGGCGAATTCGGCGGTTTCGGTGGCTGGCTGCGGCTTGGGGGCGCGGTTGTTTCGCTGTTTGATCGCTTCCTGTTTGAGGCGGGCGGTTTCCAGTTTGGCGGCGTGGAGTTCGGCGGCGCGTTTTTGCGATTCGAACCGAATTTGGATGTCGAGGTTGCGGCGCTCGACGATGGCGGCGTCTTTGGCTTGCTTGGACTGGAAGTTGCGCAGGCGCATGATTTCGGAAAGCGCTTTGCTGAAGGCGCGGCCGTGCATGGTGTGGTAGCGGCTGAAGAGATCGAAGTTTTTGCGCTCTTCGGGGCCGAGTTCGTAGCCTCCGCATTTGAGCAATAGCTGGTTTTGCAGGCGGACGGCGCGGTTGCGCAGCCAGGAGTGGGAGGCCATGCGGGTGACGATGTCGCGCTCGGTGGCGGTGGCGGGTTTCCAGTCGGCTTCGAAATCGGCGAGGAAGGCTTCGTAGGCTTCCTTGCT